>JFJP01037408.1_pt1 | contig 47242 bp, 36 predicted proteins | sample 431651 | NCBI WGS metagenome assembly JFJP01 (sample SAMN02602958, study PRJNA72255) | Microbial mat metagenome, whole genome shotgun sequencing project. | biome: fresh water; feature: sink hole; material: water; isolation source: purple microbial (photo- and chemosynthetic) mats found in...
AAGGTGTTATATCAAAGATTTTCCGGGGCTTTATTTTCTCCATACCTCCGAGTTCACCGAAAAGGTGAACCAGACCGGGGCTGTCTTTCGGAATATGCTGCCAGAATGATGTTTCATTCTTGCGATATAGTACCCGTGCAACTTCAAGTCCCCAGACATCACCTGAGTTTTTTTCAAACCTCACCTGGCTGAAGGGGATTTTCATCTCGGCAACCCACCCTTCTTTATTGATTGAAGTCTTCACCCACCAGTTTGGATCCCATGTTGGATCTTCATTCTGACCATCGCCGGTAAACATCTGATCGTATTTTACTCCGCTTGATGCAATTCCGAAAAGAAAAGCGGTGCGCAGATCATGATAACTGTCAAATAGAATCCCAACAAGGTCTCCGTCGGGACTATCACGTCTTGTGAGCCTGTTTACTATACTGTCAGGTGCAGTGTCGTATGCTTTGAAGGCAGCATATATATTATCATCATCGAAAAGAATTTTAAATTCAGTCCGCTGACTTGCAGCTCTTCCGTTGTAGGGTTCATGTTGGGTAAAATCATCCACCCATTCACCAGTAGTATCCCAAAGATCTTCATCAAGTATTCCGTCAATTACAGGAGGTGTGGTAACCTGTGTCGCTTTGTATCTTTTTTTCTCGGGATCCTGCCCGGATACTGCCGGAAGAAACAACAATAACATTAAGGTTAGTAAAAATATTCTTTTCATGTAGGGTTAAAATATGGTTGTATTTTGCATAATGACGGACGAGATGCAAAATTGATGCAGAAAAAGTTTAAAAAATGGAGTTTTTGGTAATAAAAGATGTTAAATATCCTTAATTACACTCATATGACCCTTTGATACGGCTTTGACCCTAGTTGTATAAACTGATAAATTCCCAGGAATTGCCGCAATGATTAAGAAATTTAAGAAGATCGGGTTTTGAAATTACCAGAGATGCTGTATTTATATTAGGATGGAATGCGAGGCGGTCGGATTGATTAAGTAGCTCATCTAAAAAAAGATGCACATGATGATCAGTGTCGTTAATTAGTCCAAAGGGAGAAACAGAACCTGGTTCCACACCAAGGTATTTCATTAATCGCTGGTCTGAGGCAAAGGTCAGTTTTCCCTGTTTTAACCGTTTCTCAAGATCATGTATATTCAACTGACGGAGATGTTCCAGAATTACGAGGTAATGTTTATCACCTTTGTGGTTGCGCAGAAAGATGTTTTTACAACGGCCCGAATTGTAATCCTTCCAGTGGATTTTTGCATCTTCAATAGTTGCAAGAGGAGGGTGTTCGTGGTATTCAAATTGGATTGAAAGTGTTTCAAGTAGCTCGTAGAGTTCCTTTTGTCCTCTCATTATTGTTACTTGTTTTTCACAATATATTTAAACTCAGTTTCAACAAGTAAGGCTATATCCTGCCCGGCATCCAGCATATCCAAATCCTGTTCTTCATAGAGCCATTCAACACTATATGGAATCTTTGATGTGTTCAGCTTTTTCAGATCATTGAAAATATCGTAAAGGAATTTTGCAGATGAAGAATTAAAATATTCCAGATCGATCTCTAGTTTCAATGGTTTTTCAGAGGAATAAACTGCTCCTTCTCCGTTTATAATATCTTCCACGAAAATCCTGATCCATTCAATTACAGGATAATACAACTCCCTAACATCTTCAGGAGATGAATTTCCTTTTATGTGAAATATATTCTCTTCCGGAGAGAATTTTATCTCAGGTGTATTTTTTGTAGGACTGATATATAAACCGCGCATTAGCAGACCTTTTTACAAAATTGCATCAAATATTTTCTTTTTACAAATATTAATTTTGAGATGACACGATTTCAAATAAGCATAGCACTATCCTCTTCCGGATTATAGCCGGTGTCTTCTCTGAGATTTCCGCCACCATAAGCTGCCACAGCAAGCCTGTCGCACACCTCATTTTCAGTATTATTTGAATGTCCCTTTATCCATACAAACCGCACTTTGTGTTTCCTGTAAATTTTAAGGAACCTGATCCAGAGATCGGGATTCTTTTTCTTTTTAAATCCCTTTGATTCCCATTGAAATACCCATCCTTTTTCAACAGAGTCAGATACGTATCTCGAATCGGTATAAATAACAACTTTGCTGTTCGGAATTTTAAGTGCTTCAAGTCCGGTAATCACAGCAAGAAGCTCCATCCTGTTGTTTGTAGTGAGTCGGAAACCTTCAGATTTCTCGAGCCGGTGTTTGCCTGAAATGAGTACAACCCCATAACCTCCCGGACCCGGATTCCCGCTTGCAGCTCCGTCGGTATAAATAGTAATTTCACCTTGCATGAGGAAGGACAATGCCGGTATTTGTAATAAAAAGCTTAATTGCTATTGAAAGGAGAATTACACCAAAAACCTTTTTAAGGATCTGAAGTCCGCCGGCTCCAAGGATTCTCTCAAAAAGTGACGTTAACCTGAGCACGAGATAAATTACACCCATGTTTAGGACAAGTGCAATAGCTATATTTATTGTTTCGTATTCAGCTTTTAATGAAAGGATTGTAGTAATTGATCCTGCTCCGGCAATTAGCGGAAATGCAATCGGGAAGATTGACCCTCCAACGTGAGAATCGTGTTTAAAAAGTTCGATTCCAAGCACCATCTCCATTGCAATCATGAAGATTATAAATGAACCTGCTATTGCAAAAGATGAAACATCAATTCCGAAAATGCCAAGCAATGGGCTTCCTATGATCAGGAATGCCAGAAGTATAAGAAACGAGACAAGGGTTACTTTCGCCGATTTTATTTTGCCCGATTTTGATTTTATGTCAATTATGATCGGGATTGACCCCGGAATGTCTATTATGGCAAACAGTACCATAAAAGCTGCAAGTATTTCAATAAGATTAAAATGCATAAAACGATCTTTATTGCAAAGATAGTTCAAAAAAGTTTAAATGCCCCCGCTGACCAATGACGAACCTGAAAAAAGCAATATCCTTTTTTTTTCTTGCCCCCCAACCCCCCTAAAGGGGGGCTAATATCGTATAATTAACTATAAAACAGCGTACTAAGTTCATATTATTCCCCCTTTAGGGGGATGGCCGCATCGCGGCCAGGGGGCAAAAAAACACATAAAAAAACCCCCGGACAAATCATCCGGGGGTTTATTATATTTCAGATTACTGAACTATTGTCATCTCGTCGACGAGGTGTTTTGCCCCGGAATAGATATCCATTGTCCAGAGTACGAAACGAATATCAACAACGATTGTCCTCTGTAGTTCAGGTTCATAAGCTATATCGCCGCTCATTGATTCCCAGTTTCCGTCGAAAGCCAAACCGATAAGTTCACCGTTTCCGTTCAAAACCGGGCTACCGGAGTTTCCACCGGTTATATCGTTAGTAGTAAGGAAACAAACAGGCATATATCCTTTTGAAGAACCGTATCTCCCGAACTCTTTTTTAGCATTGAGGTCAAGAAGTCTTTTTGGAAGATCAAACTCATAATCACCCGGCTTGTATTTGTCAGCAACACCCTGAAGAGTAGTATAGTATTTGTAGGTTACTCCATCTTTCGGATCATAATTCTGTACTGTACCATAAGTAAGACGCATAGTTGAGTTTGCATCGGGATACTGTGTTTTTTCAGGAGCCATTTCCATAAGTGCTGCCATCCAGACTCTCTTACCAGTTGCAAGGTTTGTATTAAACTGACTTGCACTTTTTGATAATTCTTCTGCACTTTTGTAAACAGAGGTGGCTGTTAAATAAACAGGGTCAGCTTCAATTGTTTTCAGAACCGGCTTATTCAGGAATGCAGTAAGTTTGGCCTCGCTCGAGAATATAGTCTTTGCAAACATATCATCCACAAACTTATCGATGTTTCCTTTATATTTCTTATCGACAACATTCACATAAAAATCGGGATGAAACTTTGCAGGAATATCTGCCCTGTAAAGCTTTAGCATTGCTTTTGTTGATTTAAGGTCTGTAGCGCTGTTATAGTCTTTATAGAATCCGCCCATTCTTGATTTAATACTTTTAACCGCATCGGTGACTTTCTGATTATCACCTGATTTAAGAGCAGTTATCATCATTGTGGCAACCTGGTTCATGCTGAAAAGTTCGCATCCCTGCAAACATTCATTAATATACTGAGATGCGTTGTAATATTCAGCTCTTCCTTCAATAGAAGTTTTAATCATGTTAAGTGCTTCGCCATATTTTGCTTTACGTTCAGGTGTTGCCACAACCCATTTGTTGAACTGGTTTTCGATATCCTCTTTTTTCCCTTTTACATTTAATCTCTCAAGACCGGCTTTCTGACCGATAGAGTATTTCCAGTAGTTTGATGAACCAAAATATTTGGCTGAATACTGAATGTTAACTTTCTGATCTGCTTTCATATCTTCCATCCAGATATCCTGCTTGATGCCGCGGATCTTAATTCTGTCGGGGTGAACTATCTGAAGTTGCTCATTAACCTCAAAAGAGGTCATATATCTGTTTGTTCTGCCCGGATAGCCTAAAATCATTGCATAGTCGCCTATGTTACGTTCCTTAATAGATACAGGCAGATAATGTTTCGGTTTAAGAGGGACATTGGCTTTTGAGTAAGCTGCAGGTTTTCCCTCCGGAGATGAATATACGCGGAATACACTGAAATCACCTGTATGACGGGGCCATTCCCAGTTGTCGGTATCTGAACCGAATTTTCCGATTGACTGTGGAGGAGTTCCTACAAGACGGACATCGGTATAGCTTTCATATATAAGCAGATAGAAATAATTGCCTCCATAAAAGCTACCTACTGTTGTACGATAGTTGTTTCCTTCTGAAGCTTTCTTTGAAATAGATATTCTTGCTTCATTCAGAGCAGCAGTCCTGTCAGTTTCGCTCATCCCGTCTGTTACGGCTGCAAGCATCTGGCTCGTAACATCTTCGATTCGGATAAGAAAAGTAACTGAAAGATTTGGGTTTGGAAGCTCTTCTTCTTTTGTTTTGGCCCAGAAACCGTCGCGAAGATAATCATGTTCTACCGAACTGTGAGACTGAATAGAGCCATAACCGCAATGGTGGTTGGTAAGAATCAGTCCCTGTGAAGAAACAATCTCACCGGTGCATCCGCCGCCGAAAATTACAATTGCATCTTTTACACTGGCTTTGTTGAGGCTGTAAATATCTTCAGCTGACAGTTTAAGCCCAAGCTCTGTCATTTTCCCCATATTTAATTTTTCGATAAGCGGCAGGAGCCACATACCCTCATCAGCTTTAGCTTTGAAGCCGAGGCTGAGAACAAGGATTGTTAATACTGCAAACAATTTTTTCATAGTATGAGAATTGGTTTAGTTGGTTTTCAGTTAAAAAACAAAGATAGTTTTATTAGTTAAAAAAGAATTATGACAATAATCAGAATTCAAATTTCATTTGAGAATCGAAGAGAGCGAAAGATTTTCTGTGGTACGGAGTTATTCCGTACTTACTTATTGCTGCTCTGTGGAATGATGTCGGATACCCCTTGTTCTTTATCCATCCGTATTGGGGGTACTCGATGTCAATTTTTTCCATGTAATCATCGCGGAATGTTTTGGCCAGGACAGAAGCTGCTGCAATTGAGAAGTAAAGCCCATCGCCTTTTACAATAGTCTGATATTTAATATTTTTATAAGGGTAGAATCTGTTTCCGTCGATCAGAAGAAACTGAGGTTCTTTCTTCAGTCCTTCAATCGCAACATGCATTGCCTTAATTGATGCCCTGAGGATATTCATTTCATCAATTTCGTTATTATCAATGAATGCCACCTTCCAGTCGATAGCTGATTTAATAATCTCATCTCTCAGAATAGTTCTCTGCCTTGAGGAAAGCTTCTTTGAATCGTTAAGTACAGTATGTTTAAAATTTCTAGGGAGGATTACAGCAGCTGCCACAACCGGACCTGCCAGGCATCCCCTGCCTGCCTCGTCGCAGCCCGCTTCGGTAAGGTTTTTATAATAAGAGGATTTAAGGGGCATTTGTTTTTGTAGTTTACTGCAGATCAAAACTTTAAACAGGCAGTATGGAGCAAGGGGGACCAAGTTACTACAAACTGCCGACACGTCACGGAAAAATTCATCCAAGTTATCAACACATTTATCAACAAAAATATTTGTTTTGTCAAATATTTATTTATTTTTGAACCATCAGTTTACCATATAACATGATCAGAGGAGCAAAGGTTTTATTGTTGTTTTTACTTGTTTCCTGGGGAAATCTTTTGTCCCAGGATCTGTCTCATCAGGTCCTTGTTCCTGCTGCAGGTATTGTGAATAACAGTAGTTTAAGCTATTCACAAACAATAGGGGAGACTGCAGTTGAGGTAATAAGTTATTATGATTTTGTTTTGACGCAGGGCTTTCAGCAGCCATCCCTTAAATTATCAAAGGAGAACCCGCCACCGGGGAACGGAGTTAAAGTTTATCCAAATCCGGTGTCGTATATGTTGAATATTGAATTGTTTGGAGAAAAAAACCGTTCATTCAGGATAGATCTGGTAACGATTGCAGGAATAAAAGTATTGTCTGAAAAGAGGGTATTCAGTGGACAATACTGGGAAATAATGCAGGTACAAGTTGATAAATACAGCAAGGGGCTCTATTTTGTAAGGATTGTAAGTGATGATGGAATTATAAACAGGACATTTAAGATTGATATAATGTAAAATGGGAAGACATGGTTCTTAAAAATCTGAAAATTTGGATGTTGGTGTTCATTCTTTCGGCTGCAGTATTTAAAAGCTATGGTCAGGAGAGTGTGCCTCTTGGTATCTATTATCAGGCTGTTGCCAGGGATATTTACGGGAAAGAGTTGGTCAGCAAGGATATAGAAGTTAAATTTTCGATAATTATTGGAACTCCCATTGGTAATACTGTTTACGAAGAGCTGCATTCAAAAGTTACTACATCTAGATACGGTGTATTTTCACTTATAATAGGATCAGGTACTCCAACAGGGGGTATTTATGGTGAACTGTCTCAGATTCAATGGAGTACTTCATATCATTATTTAAGGGTTGATGTAAAATTCGAGAATGATTTCGTCTATATGGGTACAATGCAGTTTCTGGCCGTACCATATGCCCTTTTTGCCCAGAAATCTCTGGAACCTGGTCCGACAGGACCGGAAGGCGCTATGGGACAGCAGGGTCCTCAGGGACCTGCCGGCCTTAAGGGAGATACCGGTGCCCCCGGTTTAAAAGGTGATACCGGGCCGCAGGGGCAACAGGGCTTGCCGGGACTGAAGGGCGATCCGGGCGATCCTGCTACCGATGATCAGACAATATCATTCGATCAGAGTAACCTTACAATAAGTAACGGTAATTCAGTGCCTTTAACAAGTCTTCTGCAGAACCTTACAATTACTACTAGTCCGGAGGGGAACTACCTTGGGATTTCTCGGGGTAATTCAGTTCTTCTTGCTACAATCGAAGCCGACGGAGATCCTAAGAATGAAATTCAGGATCTGACAATTAATTCAGACAAACTGAAGATTACAAATAATCCGCTTGCAACAGAGTGGGATCTGACGCGTTACCTTGACAATACAGATAATCAGGGCTTGTCGTGGAATCCGGCAACAAGGATTCTTAGTTTATCAGGGAATGCAAACACAATAAATCTGTCGGAACTTGAAAACGATGCAGATGCTGATCCGAATAATGAAATTCAAAGCCTCTCATATGATCAGAATACAAATACACTTAGTATTTCAGGCAGCGGAGGAGTCGTTCTCGGGACTATGATTGCCTTCAGGGGGAAGAAAACAACAGCAACATATGCCCCATTGCCAGGATCTAATGTTGATTTTATTTGTGATCAGATAGAATATAATGATGGTAATGGACTCAGTATAAGTAATGGTGAATTCACAGCAACTTATACTGGATTATATACTTTCGATGTTAAATATATTGCTCCATCTGTTGGAAATGGAAGAGAACTCATGCTATTCAAAAATGGGAATCTTTATGAACCTCTTGAAAGTAATATAAGTGTAAATACAACTTTGTTCAGAAACATTACGATCAAACTGGTGGCAACCGATAAAATTAAGGTTGTAATCAACACCGGCCTCGGGACCGAAATTGGTACAGGAACATTCTCAGGATACCGGCTGCATTAAAAACTTGTAGAACTCCTCCGGGGAAATCATAAATTGGGCTGAAGCCCGGTTTCTTGAAGGCCTTAAACCGTTGGCTGAAGCCAACGGTAATAAAAAAATAACGGAAATTTAGGTGTCAATTACCGTCGGTTTTAACCGACGGATCTAAACCCACTTATCTTTACGGACTTTAGTCCAAAGTGATTTGTTGGGCTGAAGCCAACGGTAATTGAATTTATTTCCCGGTTCGTGTGGCAGTTTTTTTGAACATCACAACACAAAATGCCGCTGCCGACAGAATTCCAGCTATGTTGTATAATATATCTTTCATGTTAAATGCCCTGCCCGGAATCAGTATCTGGTGGTATTCATCCAGAACAGCAAAGAGAATTAATCCGAGGGTTATCAGAATATATCTTCTGTATTTCAGTTTGAAATCTTTTCCAGCAAATGTCAGGAATGACATAAATGCAAGGAAGCCATATTCACAAAAATGGATAATATAATCAAGCCGTATTTCTGAGTGAGCTGTATGTATCTTCAGAGTCGGGATCCGGGGAATCGACGAAACACTTATTATTGTAAGAAACCAGAATGCCAGAATATATTTTGCATATGGTTTGCACCATATTATAAGTCGGATCATATCATTTAATTAAATACCACAATTATAATTAATAAGTTTTTTGTGATCAGAAGAATCTTATTCCTGTCACAAGTATGTCATCTACCTGTTCTTCATTTCCCCTCCACTCCAGATGTGTTCTGTGAAGGGTTTCCTTTATTTCTTCCATTGGCAAATGACTTATTTCCGAGAGAATTGTCTTGAATTTTTTTGAAAGGAATTTTTTACCTCCTGAACCAATTTGATCAGAGTATCCATCTGAGAACATGTATAATACTGAACCTGATTGATATTCGAACATCTGATTCGTAAAGCTTAACTCGTTCAGATAAATTCCTACTGGATTTCTGGTTGCCTTAAGTTCAGTAAGTATCGAATTGCTAACAATATAGACTGAATTGTTGGCTCCGGAATACCATATTTTTTTATTGTCTTTTTCTATAATACAGATCGACATGTCCATCCCGTCCCTTGCTTCGCCCTCCTTACCTGACTGCCGCAGTGAGGTTTTAACCCGTTCTCGTAATTCATTCAGAATATCTGCAGCTGAGAATAAACCGGATGTTAATTCATCGTGACGGGAATTTACTATATCATTAAGTAACGACATCCCAAGCATACTCATGAATGCTCCGGGCACACCATGCCCGGTACAGTCAGCAACACATATCAGCACTCTGTCTTTATTAAGTTCGCGCAGCCAGTAGAAATCGCCGCTTACAATATCTCTGGGAAGGTATAGCATAAAGGAATCAGCCAGCTGATTTTTGAACAAGTTCTCCGGGGGCAGCATGGCTGATTGAATCCTTCTGGCATATCGAATGCTGTCGGTTATTGATGTTTTTTGAATTTCAACAAGCTCCTTCTGCTTTTGGATCTCAATTTTCTGATGTTTCAACAGTTTATTATCTCTTTTTTTTATTACGAGACTCCTGAGAATAATAACTGCAATCGTCAGTAATAACAATGCCCCTATTATAAGTGAGTTACGCGAATTTTTCAGGATTATCTGATCTTTTCGCAGTATCTCATTTTCTTTTTCTTTTTTGGTTGTTTCGTATTGTGTCTGCAATTCAAGAACCTGCTTCTGTTTTTCAACAGACATTATTGAATCTTTTATTTCGGTATAATAGTTCAGAGAGGAAAAAGCATTTGGATAATCTTTCAGACCGATATAGGTTTTCGCCAGTTCCCGATAGGATTCCGTAAGTGCATTTGGTGAGTATATCTCCTTTGCAATTATCAGTGCTTCACTAAGATTGCCCAGGGCCCGGTTAAAACTGTTTTCATTATTTTTCAAACGTCCCAATGCAATAAGCGACATTGCCTCATTCTCCCTGTTTCCGACTTCTTTAAACAGAGAATGTGCAGTTTCATAAAAAAGCTCTGCAGAATCGGCTAAATCGCTTTTTTCATACAGACCGGCAAATGAAAAATTGATATATGCCTGATCGTTCACACTCCCTAACCGCTGACTGATTTTTAATGCATTCCTGTAACACCAGAAAGCCAGTTCAGTTGTATCGAGTCTCTCTGCGGTTAGTCCCAGTGATGTATACACTTTAAGTAAGCCAAAATCATTACCGGCCTTATCATAGAGTAAAATCGCATCTTCGTTGTATTTAAGCGATTTGGCATAGTCGCCTGTAATGAAATATACGTTCGCAAGACTCGTTTTCCCGTATGCCATCAGTCTGGAGTCACCAATAGTTTCACTTATTGACTCTGCTTTGAAATAGAACTTAAGTGCACTGTCGTATTCAGCTTTATTTTCATATACTGTACCAATACAGAACAATGAGGTAGCTTCCCCTGAGCGTCTTCCGATTTTACGGTTGATCTGAAGAGACCGGGTATAATATTCAATGGCTTTGGAATAGTCATTAGAATTATGTGCCAGAATTCCGAGATTGTTAAGGCAGATTGCTATTCCGGTTTTGTCGTCAATTTTTTCAAGAATATCCAATGCTTTCAGATTGTATTCCTCAGCGCCTGAAAAATTGCCTTTAATTTGCTCAATATTCCCCATTTGAATGAGCGAATTCCCAACCCCTTTTTTGTAATTTATCTTTTCTGCCAGATCGAAGGCCTCTTTTGTGTAAATCGAAGATTGTTCAGGATCGCTGAACTGAAGCTCATAGGCAATTCTGTATTTGAGAATCACTATGCCTGTATCGCTCTTTTCAGTCAATAATTTTTGTTTCAGACTATCCAGCTTATTATGATTCTGTCCATGCAATACAAGTTGTAGAAAAGTAAAAACAATTACCAGACAAGGTGTTCTCATTCCGAAATTCATTACACCCGAAATTTAATAAAATCCCGACAGTTACCCAAGTGCACTTAACAAGTTTCACAAACATTCTGAATTGTCTTATAAAAGAGTAAATTTGTCCAAAACAATTGAAATGATAACTAACGAACAGATAAAGGATTTATCGGGACGCCGCGATGCGTTAAGGAGGTATCTTTGACATCGAAGGCAAGAAAGAACAAATAGCAGAAAAAGAGAGTCTGTCGCAGCAACCCGGATTATGGAACGATCCGAAAAAAGCAGAGGAGCTTCTCAAAAGCATTGCTCAGCTTAAAAGCTGGACAACCGATTTCGAAAAAATCAACACATCAATCGATGATCTGGTTGTACTCTATGATTTTTATAAAGAGGGAGAGGCCTCTGAAGAAGATGTTGATAATCAATATGACAGTTGTTTGTCGATGCTTGAGGATCTTGAGGTGCGAAACATGCTCCGGAAGGAAGAGGATCAGCTTGGAGCTATTCTTAAGATCAATTCAGGTGCCGGAGGAACTGAAAGCAACGACTGGGCTGCAATGCTCATGAGGATGTATCTCCGATGGGCCGAACGGAATAATTATAAGGTAAAGGAGCTCGATTTTCAGGCGGGTGATGAGGTAGGAGTTAAGTCGGTTACAATCGAGATAGACGGTGAACGTGCTTACGGTTACCTTAAAAGTGAAAACGGGGTACACCGGCTGGTTAGAATTTCTCCTTTCAATGCCCAGGGAAAGAGGCAGACTACTTTTGCATCAGTTTATATTTCACCTCTTGTCGATAATAATATAGAAATTGATATTAACCCTGCAGACATAACCTGGGATACATTCCGGTCGAGCGGTGCCGGCGGACAGAATGTAAACAAGGTTGAAACAGCTGTCAGGCTTAAACACGCACCTACCGGTATAGTTATTGAGAACCAGGAGACCCGTTCGCAGCTTAATAATAAGGAGAACGCTCTGAAAATCCTGAAATCGCAGCTTTATGAAATTGAACTGAGAAAGCAACAGGAGGCACAGGCACTTATCGAAGGGGAGAAGAAGAAGATTGAATGGGGTTCACAGATAAGGTCATATACTTTGCATCCTTATAAGATGATAAAAGACCACCGTACAGATCATGAAACAGGCAATGTACTGGCAGTTCTTGACGGGGACCTGAGTGCATTTATTAAATCATATCTCATGGAGTATGCCGGTAAATGAATTGATTTTCTTTGCTCCCCCACGGGGCCGGGGTAAACAAAGAAAATCAATTCATTATCATGTAACAGAATGAATCCGCTTTCATGATAAAATTCATAAAATCTTTGACAGTCAATTTGTTTTATTTGTATTCAAAAATTCAAGGTTTGAATAATGGTTAAAAAGGAAAAACTATTTGAGCAGTTCCCCCCGGTGACCACAAAAGAGTGGATGGCTAAAATTAATTGCGACCTCAAGGGGGCTGACTTTAACAAAAAGCTTGTATGGAAAACAAATGAAGGTTTTGATGTTATGCCATTCTACAGAATGGAAGACATTGAAAATCTTATGTATATAAACACCCTGCCGGGGGACTTTCCATTTGTAAGAGGTACAAAGATCAGGGATAACAGCTGGAAGGTAAGGCAGAATATTGAGGTGTCCGATTATGCCGAAGCCAACCTGAAAGCCCTCGATATATTAATGAAAGGTATCGATTCACTCGGGTTCATAATTACAGATCCGGAATCAGTTAGCGGGGATAATTTCGAAAAACTGCTTAAAAATATTCATATTGAGTTAATTGAGATAAATTTTCTTTGCAACGGAAAAGCAAAGGAAATTCTGTCACTTATCTCAAAAATATCAGGTGAAAGAGGCATTCCGGCATCCGAAATACACGGTGCGATTGAAGCCGATCCTCTTGGACGGCTTATGACAAATGGAACTCTTTGTGTAACTGCCGAAACAGGATTTGATTATCTGGCTGCGCTAACTGAATCTGCATCTTTCTTCTCAAATCTTCGTACAATTCATCTGAATGGCTCAGATTTCAATAATGCCGGTGCAGACATTGTTATGGAACTCGGTTTAGCAATTTCGATGGGAAACGAATACCTCTCTCAGCTTACAGAAAGAGGTCTTAAGGCTGATCTGGCTGCATCCAGGATAAGATTCAGTCTGGGGACCGGTTCGAATTATTTCTCTGAGATTGCCAAGCTTAGAGCTGCCCGTCTGCTCTGGTCAGTTGTACAAAAAGGATACAATATTGAGGAGGGTGTTGCAATTAAAATGGATATACATTCGGTTACTACCAGATGGAATAAGACTGTTTATGATCCTTATGTGAACATGCTGAGGACTCAGACCGAAGCCATGTCTGCAATTCTGGGAGGCGCTGATTCTATGACTGTTGAGCCGTTCGATAAAGTATTCAGACAACCTGATGAATTCTCAGAAAGGATTGCCCGTAATCAGCAGCTGATACTTAAGGAAGAGGCATATTTCGATAAGGTAGCAGATCCTGCTGCCGGTTCGTATTACATTGAAAACCTGACAGCTCTGATTGCAGAGAATAGCTGGAAGCTTTTTCTTGAGATAGAAGATGCAGGAGGATTTCTAGCTGCTCTTAAGTCAGGTTTGATTCAGAGAAAATTATCAGAATCTGCAGAAAACCGTAAAAAAGATGTTGCCACCAGGAAGATTACACTGCTTGGAACAAATCAGTATCCTAATAATAGTGAGTCTCTTTCATCTTCAGTAGATACTGATATTGTGTTTGCCAAACAAACTCATGAAGAGGAGATGATTGTTGATCCAATTTTGAAATTCAGGGCTTCTGAAGATTTTGAGAAATTGAGAATTGCAGTTGATAAGGCAGACAAACGTCCGGTTGTATTCCTTATGCCAATTGGTAATCCGGTAATGAGAAAAGCAAGAGCTCAGTTTTCAGCAGGATTCTTTGGCTGTGCCGGCTATAATGTAATTGATAACCATGGTTTTGAAAATGCTGAGGCAGGTATTAATGCCGCAGTTGGTTCAGGGGCCGATATAGTTGTAATTTGCAGTTCGGATGAGGAGTATATGCTTTATGCTCCTGAGGTATTTTCAAATTTAAAAGACAAGGCATTTATTGTTGTGGCAGGTAATCCTGCTTCTGCCGGAGAGCTAAAGTCACTTGGAATTCAATATTTCATTCACATGAAATCAAATGTTCCCCAGATCCTGCAGGATTTTAACAGCAAGCTTGGCATTAAAATTTAAATTGTACGAGAAAGAGATGAGACCAAAATTCAGATATAACGATCTTAAGGAACTTAAGTCAGGCAGTAAAAGTTTCACTTCATGGGAAAAAGAGAAAGGGATTAAGCACGATTGGCTTACACCTGAGATGATTCCTATTAAGAGCGTTTACACCAAAGAAGACCTTGACGGTATGGAGCATCTTAACTATGCAGCAGGACTTGCTCCTTTTCTGCGTGGTCCATACTCAGGAATGTATGCGATGCTTCCCTGGACAGTGAGGCAGTATGCAGGTTTTTCGACTGCTGAGGAATCAAATGCATTTTACAGGCGTAACCTGGCAGCAGGTCAGAAGGGACTTTCAGTTGCATTTGACCTTGCCACACACAGAGGGTATGACTCAGATCATGAGCGTGTTGCAGGAGATGTTGGCAAGGCAGGTGTGGCAGTTGATTCAATTCTCGACATGAAACTGCTCTTTGACAGAATTCCGCTTAACAAGATGTCTGTTTCAATGACAATGAATGGAGCTGTTCTTCCAATAATGGCTTTTTATATTGTTGCTGCCCTGGAGCAGGGAGCAAAACTCGATGAGCTTAACGGTACAATTCAGAATGATATACTTAAAGAGTTTATGGTGAGGAATACATATATATATCCTCCTGAATTCTCAATGAAGATAATTGCCGATATATTCAAGTTTACTTCGGAGAAGATGCCGAAGTTCAACTCAATAAGTATTTCGGGATATCATATGCAGGAAGCAGGCGCAACCTGCGATATTGAACTTGCTTACACCCTAGCCGACGGACTTGAGTATCTCAGAACAGGTGTCAGGACCGGTCTCGATATCGATGCTTTTGCACCTCGTCTCTCATTCTTCTGGGCTATTGGTATGAACCATTTCATGGAGATTGCCAAAATGCGGGCTGCGAGAATGCTCTGGGCAAAAATTGTAAGCGGGTTCAATCCCAAAAACCCAAAATCGCTTGCTCTCAGGACTCATTGCCAGACGTCGGGATGGAGTCTGACGGAACAGGATCCGTACAATAATGTAGGAAGAACCTGTATTGAAGCAATGGCTGCAGCTTTGGGACACACTCAGAGCCTTCATACAAATGCACTTGATGAGGCAATAGCTTTGCCGACAGATTTCTCTGCCCGTATTGCCAGAAACACACAGATTTATTTGCAGGAAGAAACACAGATTTGCAGGGCGGTTGATCCCTGGGCAGGTTCTTATTATGTTGAAACTCTGACACATGAAATTGCACACCGTGCATGGGAGCATATAATGGAGGTTGAAAGTCTCGGGGGAATGGCAAAAGCGGTTGAATCGGGGGTTCCTAAGATGAGAATCGAAGAAGCAGCTGCAAGGGCTCAGGCAAAGATCGACTCAGGAGTACAGACTATTGTTGGCACAAATAAATACAGGCTTGAGAAGGAAGACCCTCTCGAGACACTGGAAGTAGATAATTCGGCTGTTCGCGATTCGCAGATAAAAAGACTTGCAGTGCTGCGTGCCGGAAGAAATGAAAAAGAATGTCAGGCTTCACTCGAGGCTATAACAAAATGTGTTAAAACAGGCGAAGGCAACCTGCTTGAGCTGGCAGTCGATGCTGCTTCAAAACGTGCCAGTCTGGGAGAAATTTCTTATGCATGTGAAAAAATTGTCGGGAGGTACAAAGCTGTGATACGTACAATATCAGGTGTCTATTCATCGGAGTATAAGTCTGATGATGACTTTAAAAAAGCTGGCGAGCTTGTTACGAAGTTCGCAGAAAAGGAAGGACGTCAACCCAGAATAATGATTGCTAAAATGGGACAGGACGGACATGACCGTGGCGCCAAGGTTGTTGCAACCGGATATGCCGATATTGGCTTCGATGTGGATATCGGGCCACTATTCCAGACACCTGCAGAAGCTGCCAAACAAGCAGTTGAAAGCGATGTTCATGTACTAGGTGTTTCAAGTCTTGCGGCAGGGCATAAAACACTTGTTCCTCAGGTAATTGAAGAGCTTAAGAGACTGGGGAGGGAAGATATACTTGTAATCGCAGGAGGGGTGATTCCTCCTCAGGATTACCATTATCTTTACGATGCAGGTGTTGCTGCAATATTTGGTCCTGGTACATCAGTTTCAAAAGCTGCCAGACAGATACTTGAAATCTTACTTGAAATCAATTAATTTTATTTCATGAAAGAGCTATCTCACTTCTTAATTGTTATCATATTTATCCTTTCAGGGTGCAAAACAACCAGGCCCATTGCTGAAGAAGTACGTGAGCCGGTTGAGATACAGCCTGTTTCATCAAAAGAGCAGGAAATAAGAAAGTATTCAGATCCTACAACCTGGGTTCTGGGATATTTTGAGCTCCCGAGATTGACATATGAGCCCCATAATACATGGTATATTTCAGGCTTTGATAGCTATTCACCTAATAGTGAGGCTGTTAATAGCCTGATTGAAATTAATAAACAAGGCCTTAAAATAAAGATTGTTCTTGGAACATGGTGTCCCGACAGCCGGCGTGAAGTCCCGAAGTTTATGAGGCTGCTTGATTTATGGAAATTTCCTTTATCGGAGGTTATATTTATCGGAGTTGATAACTTAAAGCTTTCTCCTGTAGGAGAATACGAAAGTCTGAATATTCAGAGGGTACCTACATTCATTATATACAAAAATAATATTGAAGCAGGACGCATCATTGAGAATCCGGTGACGTCTTTAGAGCAGGATATGGTTAATATTCTTAAAGGAGTGAATAATAATAACTAAAATTAATATCATGGAAGAGGTTAGAAACAATTCAGGACAAACAATGGGGATAGCAGCCCTTGTAACTGCAATAATTACATTTGTCCTGGCGGTAATTCCCTGTGTAGGGTTAATTGCAATAATTCCCGGAATTATCTCAATTATACTTGCTTCGGTTGGACTTTCTCAGGCTGCAAGAGGCAATGCCCCTCGCGGACTGCTTGTAGCAGGGCTTATAATTGGAATTATTGCCTCTATGATTTCCCTGTCGCAGATTTTTGTCGGAGCCAAAATTGCAAAGAATGCAGGAGAGTGGCCTTCAGACATCCAGAATATTATTAATGATGTTCAGGATAATGTAATCAAGGAAATCGAAGATGCAAATGTTTCAATAAAAGTTGAAAGTAACGGCGATACGATTGAGATCAATGCAAACTCCTCAGTTAAAAAAGGTAAGGAACAGAAGCTTGAAGATCTTGAAGGGGTAAATTCTCAGAAGAATGACACTTTACAAAAGAACAAGTAGTTTTTTGGAAGATAGATATAAGGTGAGTTTAGCAAATGAGCCTTACTTAATTATAAATTTAATATTTGCCGGGGTAATAGTGCTGATTATAGCCTACTCCGGCATTTTTTCGCCTGTTAAGGATAACTACCCTGTTGCATGTATTCATGAAAAACTTACCGGCCAGCAATGTGTATCATGCGGATTATCGCATAGTTTTTCTTTAATCGTCAGAGGGGAAATAGCAGAGGCTTACAAGTGGAATCAGAACGGGATGAGAGTATTTCTTTTCTTTGTTTCCCAGCTCATTATGCGGGTGTTATTTTCAATCTTTTATCTTAAAAATCAGGAGACCCGCAAACAATTGATTATTACCGATATTATTGGTTCCGGATTAATCTTTTTGATTGCTTTCTGGCCGTTTATAAGAAGCATATTCTAAATCCATTAACCGCAAATTCCGCAAAGGTTTTACACAAATTGGGGCTTTAGCCCTGCAAATCCTGTTGGACTAAAGTCCAAAAACAAGAAGGTTTCTCAACCCGTCGGTTAAAACCGACGGTAATGTCAAAATCCTGTTGGACTAAAGTCCAAAAACAAGAAGGTTTCTCAACCCGTCGGTTAAAACCGACGGTAATGTATTATAATTGAATTACCGTTGGCTTCAGCCAACGGTAGGAAGCTCACGGAGAGGCAGGGCTTTAGCCTGACAAAATCCTGTTGGACTAAAGTTCAAAAATCAAGGGGATTTCCCTACCCGTCGGTTAAAACCGACGGTAATTGATGGTAACAATTGCAGTATCAACAAATTCTTCTTATTCTTCTTATTCTTCCGGTTCATTTAATATTTCATACACCAGGCTGCTCTCAAACCCCTTGGATAAGGCATGTCGCAGAAGTTTAGCCTTGAGGTCGTATTGATTTTTTGCCTTTACTGTTCTTCTGTGAGAAGAAATAATTCCCTTTAGGGAATTTATATAATTCTCATAATCAATATCATCAAGAGCTGATTTAACTATATCTGAAGGGATTTTTTTTGCCCTTAGGTGCATTCCGATCTTGATTTTACCCCATTTGTTATATTTAAATTTATCTTTCACAAAAGCCGAGGCAAAGCGGAGCTCATTTATAAAATTCTCTTTTATAAGTGTGGTTATAATCTTATCTGAATCACTTTCGTTAACTCCCCATGAGCTTAATTTGTTCCGGATATCTTCACAACAGTACTCCCTTCTGGAACACTGTGCCATTGCTTTGTTAAGGGCGGTTTTATAAAGAAGATTCTCAGCCATTTTTTGTTCCTTTAATAAATCGGTCCTTCCCGTTAATATCTTTAATAACCGATGTATTTATATATTTAAAGGAGTTCATTAATTCAATCATCTGTTCACCAAGTGCTTCATTAATCTCAAAGTATACACGTCCACCTGGCAAAAGGATCTTCTCAGCAATTTCCAATATTGAAACATAATAAGCAAGAGGGTATGAATCATCAACAAACAGTGCCTGGCCGGGTTCAAAATCGAGTACATTTTTATGCATCAGCTTTTTCTCGGAATTTCTAACATATGGCGGGTTGCTTACAATAATCGATGGGGGTTTTACCGGACCAGTTCTGAAATTAAAAATGTCACTCTCAATAAGTGTAATATTTACACTATTAATTTTGGCATTTTCCCTTGCAACATTGAGGGCAGCCGCAGAAATATCTATTCCTGTTACACTTGCACCTTTAATATTGGCTGCAAGTGCAATTGCGATACAACCTGATCCTGTTCCGAAATCGATAATGCCGCCATTAAAGTTTTTGTTTTCAACTATAACAAGCTGTACAAGTTCTTCGGTTTCAGGACGTGGAATGAGCACAGATTCAGATACTTTTATTTTGCAGTCGTAGAATACAGTTTCTCCTAAAACATATTGCACAGGTCTGCCTGTCCTGAGATCTCTGCATACATCAATTATTTTATTTACCTGAGGGCCTGTTACAGGCTGATCTGAATTATAAACCTGATGCAACTTAGTGAATCCAAAGAGAGTCATAATAATAAGATTGATAACAGAATCTTTCTCTGGTTCCTGATAATTATCTTTAAGTTCCTCTGAAAGAAAAATCCTGATATCTTTAATTGTTTTTAAAATGACACTCATAAGTCAAATTTAGTGTTTTCAGCGTAATGGAGGCTCAAGACGACGATAAATTCATGAGAAGATGCCTGGAGCTTGCCTCAGGTGCTGAGGGGATGACATATCCAAACCCTATGGTAGGATGTGTGATTGTTCATGACGGAAAAATTATCGGAGAGGGTTATCATTTGAGAGCAGGAGGGCCTCATGCCGAGGTAAATGCAATAAACTCAGTTTCGGATAAATCGATGTTAAAATCATCTACTCTTTATGTCAATCTTGAACCCTGCTCGCATTTTGGAAAGACACCTCCCTGTGCAGATTTTATTATTGAAAACAAAATTCCGCGTGTTGTTATCGGAACCTGCGATACAAGCGATAAAGTATCCGGCAAAGGTTTGGAAAGGCTGAAAAAAGCCGGTTGCGAGGTAAAGACCGGAGTTCTTGAAAGTGAAAGCAGAAGGCTTAATAGGCGTTTTTTTACTTTTAATGAAGAAAAAAGACCTTATATTATTCTGAAATGGGCTGAAAGTGCAGATGGATTTATTGATCAGGTAAGGCAGGCTGATCAGGAGAATAACCATGTCTGGATCTCAGGAAAGCCTGAAAGGGTCCTCGTGCATAAATGGAGAGCTTCTGAACAATCAATTCTGGTAGGAGCGGAAACTGTAAGATCAGATAACCCGAAATTAGATGTTCGCGAATGGAAAGGGAATAATCCTCAAAAAGTTGTTCTCAGCCATTCTGGTCTTTTTAACAGGAATGCTAATGTGAATCGAACAGATGATACACTTATTGTGTTTACAGATAATATGAATGCGGATATTCCCGGAGCAATAAAAGTTAAACTTGAAAAAGATAAAAATGCATCGGTTCAGATTTCTGACTATCTTTATAAAAAGGGAATACAGTCACTTTTTATTGAAGGTGGAGCAAAAGTGATTAACCATTTTATATCCACAGGATTATGGGATGAAGCGAGGATTTTCAGGGGGAAAACTTCTTTTTGTAATGGAATAAAAGGACCCGATTTTGAGCCCAGGTTCTTACCTGGAACTGAATTTGCAGGAAGTTTCCTTGAGGTATACTACAGAGACCAGCTTATGAGTCAACATAGAATTGATAATTCGAATATTTTTTTATAATTTTGTTAGAATGCATTCGCTAATTATTTTATTATTAAAGATATGAAGAAGAAAATACTTCTTGTAGCAACAATGATTGCTTTGGTTACATTATCTTCTTATGGACAGGCCAAGAAATATTATAAAGCAGGCCAGGACTTTGTTGAAGGAATGAGGTATGAAGATGCCGTGGCTCAGTTTACAATTGCCATTAGTCTTGACCCTGCAAAGACAGACTATTATTATGCCAGGGGTCAGGCTTATGTACTTCTCCTTAAGTATCCGGAGGCCAGAGCCGATTATGAAAAGGTTCTGGTTTTTGATCAGAAAAATGTTGATGCACTCATCAGCCTTGCAACATTATGTAATACTACCGCCAAATATGACGAGGCTTTGAAACTTCTGAATCATGCCTCCGCTCTTGAAATACGAAATCCTAAAATCTATACTGAAAAGGTTATTACACTTATCAGTCTTAAACGTTACGACCGTGCCCTGCAGGCATCAGATACTGCAATAATAATAAAGGATTCACCAATGGATTATTATTACAGGGGTATCATTTTCAGAGATCTTCGCAACAACTTCAGGGCAAGGAAAGAGCTTGAAAAAGCAATCGCCAAAGACAAAACCCTGGCGAAACCCAGGCTTCTGCTTGCTGAGATTCTTTTAGAATCTGATCTCCAGGAGGCTATGCTTCAGGTAAATGAGGTACTTAGAACCGATGAACGGAATACAGAGGCTTATCTTATAAGGAGTAAGATTTATAAGAAAAAACTTGATTATCCGAGTGCAATTAATGATATCTCGAAGAACATCCTTATTGATCCGAATAATCCGGACTTCTATTATGCAAGAGGAATCAGTTATCAGGAATTCAACCAGCATCCCAATGCGATCAGCGATTTTTCCAAGTTTATAGCTCTGAGGGATTCGAGTGCAGAGGGGTATGCTGCGCGTGCAAAATCGTATGAAGAGACAGGTAATCTGGAAAAGGCTATTGATGACTATGCAAAGATTGCCCTCCTTTTTAAATATAAACCGGAGTATAAGGAGATGCTTGACAATGCACAGGCAAGACTTTATGTTTTAAACCAGGAAGGTGAGGCCCCTGATGTCTCTTTGGTAAATCCGATAGCAGTTAATGATACAATTACAGTTAGAGGCGATAAGACAGAGATGCTTATTACGGGAAAAATAAAGGAGAAGAGCAAGATTAAATCATTTCTGATAAATGAAAAAGAAGTTCCCCTGGTTCAGAAAAAAAGTGAATACGAGTTTTTAGCTAATGTCGAAATTACAGGCGTAAATAAATTATCAATACAAGCCATTGACGATTACAATAACAAAACGGATTTGAGTTTCAACATTATGCGTACTGAAATTAACCTTCCAAAGGTAAGTCTTGTCTCACCATATACCTCTGAAGGAGGTGAAGTCTTCCTTGATTCTCAGGTTCCGAATATTGCAATTCAGGGAAGAGTTTCAGACGAAAGTCAGATAAAATCTATCAGAGTTGGTGATATTAAAGCAAGTTATAATGATACTGAACTTAATCCTGTATTCTCTGCTACACTGAATGTTGGAAACATCGATAAGTTCAATGTTGTTGCAGAAGATATTTACGGAAACAAGATTACTACTGAATTTGTCCTGAACAGAGAAGGCAGTGAGATTTCTGCTTCGAACCCAATGGGCAAAACATGGGTAGTATTTATAGAAAACTCCGGTTATAAGTTCTGGCCGGCCCTCGACGGAGCAATTAAGGATGTAAATACAATACGGTCGGCTCTGGCAAATTACCAGATACATAATATAATTCATCTGAAAGACATGACAAAGAAACAGATGGAGGATTATTTTACTATTGATCTCAGGAATCTCGTAAGGCAGAATCAGGTTAAGTCACTTCTTGTCTGGTATGCCGGTCACGGTAAGTATTTAAACGATGCCGGATACTGGGTCCCGGTCGATGCAGAAAGGGACAATGAGTATTCTTACTTCAATATAGGTACTCTGAAAAACGGATTACTCACCTATAGCAGCCTTGTACATACACTTGTTGTCTCAGATGCCTGCGAATCGGGTCCCGGTTTTTATACTGCAATGCGTTCAGCAGTTGAAATCCCTACTTGCAGCAATACCATGGCAACCGGCTCAAAGTCGGCCCAGGTTTTCTCATCAACCGGCTATTCATCAGGGGCACTTGAAAAAGCTTCCGATAACTCTAAATTCACAAAGACATTCGCCGATAAGCTGGTGGCAAATTCAAATGCCTGTATTCCTATTGAGACTATTGTTGATGAGGTAACTAAAGTTGTGAGTACAAGTAAAGGGCAAAAACCAAAGTTCGGAAATATTCAGGGAATGGAGGAAATGGGAGGAACATTCTTCTTCATAAAAAAATAGTATTTATATGTCAGACAAATCCCGGATTAAGTACCTGGCAAAATTATTTGTCTGGTTGGCATGTTTTTCACCTTTTTTAATTTCAACTGTAAACGCACAGGACTATTTTTTTGATAATTACAGCGTTAAGCAGGGGCTTGGAGGGCAAAAAGTTTATACTCTTCTTCAGGATTCAAGAGATTATATCTGGCTGGGTACCGGTAATGGACTCTCACGTTTCGACGGTAAACGATTTATGAATTTCACAGCTTCACGCGATAGTATAGCTGTCGGGGGAGTTAGGTGTATGATAGAAGATTCGCTGGGTTATATCTGGTTCGGTCATCTCGGAGGCGGAATTTCGCGCTACAACGGAAGAAATTTTGAACGGGTGTCATTCGATTCTATTACAATCGCGCGCGACGTTACAAGCATTGCACAAATAAAAGATAAAATCTGGTTCACTACTTATGGAGAAGGAGCCATTCAGGCCGATTTCCCTATAAGCGATATTTTGCATATCAATGCAAAACAATACATTGGGGGTAAGGATAACCTTAGTGACCTTATTGTAGGATCGAGTGTCAACCACGACGGATCATTTATTTGCATGGCAGAATATCCATTTATTGTTGACCTGAAGAGATTTAACAAGGAGGAGAATAAGTTTGAAGACTACCGGATGCCTAATATGACCAGAGACTTCAGTACATCCTGTTTACTCGAAGACAAGAAGGGGAACAGGTGGTTTGGAACTTATAACGGGGGGCTGTATAAATATATTATGCCTGAAAGCAGGATGGTTTTTATTGATTTAATCAGGGAAGGAATAGCAAGTAATGCGGTAAGTTGCCTCACTGAAGATAGCCGCGGGCGGATCTGGGTTGGAACCTGGGGTGGTGGCCTGGCTGTATTTGACAGGGATAGTATTCTATTGTATAATGAGACTAATGGACTGAAGGCTAATAATATATATGATATAATAGAGGATGTGGAGGGGAATATTCTGGTTGCTGATAAGGATAATGGACTGACAATATTTAAAGGTGATGCTCTTCTTACAATTAATGAGAAAATCGGCGATAGGAAGATTCTTTCTGATCCGAACGTGAATGCAATCTTTCAGGATAAAAAAGGTGGTGTCTGGTTCGGTACTAATAAAGGTATTTCAATTTATTACCCTGGGTCAAAAAAGAATCCGGTATTTTTTAATGAGTCAGCTCTATCTAATTTTGAAGAGATTAAGGTTTTCAGGGAAGACCGGGAAGGGAATCTGTGGATAGGTGCAAATAATGCAAACAATGGCGGTGTTATTCGATATAATATTAAGAGTGATGAATTTATCCCTCAATCATATATTAATTCTGTCTCCTCCCAGTACGGAAAGGTCAGAGATCTGCAAATTGATATGCAGAATAATCTGTGGATAGGTACAGACGAGGGAGTTACAGTTGGTAATATTAACGAACAAAATTTCAGGCAGCTTCAATTTTTAGATACCCTTGTTGTTAAAACTGTAACTACTCTGTATTGCGATCCAAACGGAGTTATGTGGATTGGTACCATCCCGTCGGGAGATAAGCCGGGACTTTTTAAATTCAGTGGTTCAGGGAAAGATATCAAAACGGTTTCTAACCTCGATTTTAAGATGGTTACCGCACTTTCAGGAATTGAGCCGAGGGCTCTGGCTATGGATAGTAAAGGCGTTTTGTGGATCGGAACCATCGAGGGACTTAAAGCCTTCAGGAATGATTCTATAATTCTGACTTTAACCGAAAAAGACGGGCTACTTTCAAACATCATTAATCTGTTATCAATTGGGAAAGACGGTAGTATTTATGTTGGTACAAACTATGGGCTGAACAGGTATTTTCCCGATAGTAAAAGAATATTTTCTTTTACCGGAAAAAACGGTTTTACAGGAATTGAAACTAAAAATGGTGCAGTCTATACAAGCGGGAATGGTGATTTGTGGTTTGGTACTGCAAACGGAGCTGCACGGCTCACTCCTGATAAAATGAGCATTGAGAAACTTGAGCCATTGACTCATATCTCCGGAATGGTAGTCAATGGCGAACCTCGTGAGATGAAAACAGGTTTAAAATTGAAATTTAATGAGAAGCCAATACTGTTCAATTTTTACAGCGTTTGTCTCACCAACCCTGATGTAGTAAGATATAAAGTAAAGCTTCAGGGCGCGGAGGATGACTGGCGCGAAGTGATTGAACCCCAGGCAATTTATCCAACTCTTCCTCCAGGCAAATATACTTTTATGGTTCAGGCCAGCAACAGTCAGGGTGTCTGGAACAGTGAACCTGTAACTTTTCAATTCATTATAAGACCTCCTTTCTATCGTACCTGGTGGTTTATTCTCATTGTTTTGTTCTCAATTGCCGGAATTATAATAATGTATATAAAAATCAGGGAACAGAACCTGATAAAGGAGAAGATCATACTGGAAGAAAAGGTTAAGGAACGAACAGCGGAAGTTGTTCTCAAAAGCACAGAAATTGAAGAGAAAAACCGCGATATAACTGCCAGTATCAGGTATGCCGAACGAATTCAGCGCGCCATGCTGCCACGTGAGGATACTTTTAATGAAACCTTTGTGCTTTTTATGCCGAAAGATATTGTGAGCGGTGATTTTTACTGGATGTATGATACCGGAGACCATCAGTTAATTGCTGCCTGCGATTGCACAGGCCATGGTGTGCCTGGTGCCTTCATGTCTATTATCGGGCATAACTCACTTAACAAAGTTGTCAGGGAATATGGAATTACAAGGCCATCTGCAGTTCTTGATCAGTTAAACACAGAAGTACTTAAAGCTCTCATGCAGCGAAATGAGGAGACAATAAATGACGGCATGGATATGACTCTGATTGCCTTCAATAAAAAGAAATTCACAGTTGATTTTGCCGGCGCTTACAATCCTATTTATGTTGCAAGGAAAGGGGAGGTTAATGTATATAAAGGCGACCGTTTCCCGATTGGAATGACTGCAATAGGGGATAAAAAGAACTTTACCAATCAAAAAGTGGAGATTCAGCCAGGCGATATGATCTATCTGATTTCAGACGGGTATGTCGACCAATTCGGGTCTTCTGAGGGTAAAAAATACAAGTCTGTAAATATTAAGAAATTATTTTTGGAGATCTGCAGTCTGCCTGTAAATGAACAGAGAGAAAGGCTCAGGAAGGAGCTTCTTGAATGGAAAGGTGATCTGGAGCAGGTTGACGATATAATGGTTGTCGGAACCAGGATCCCTGAAAATACTTAAATCTTTGCAATTTTTCGCCATTCTTCATTGCCTCTCTCCTTATTATTAAGGGCAATTATTACCTCTTCAGGGGTATTTACAACTTCCCATATTCCTTTATGCTCTGATCTCAGGAAATGGCCATCTACCATTGTATCGAGGAATTTTATAAGGTTCTCATAAAATCCAAGGGTATTAAGGATTATTATCGGTCCATCGAAAAGGCTGAGCTGCTTAAGGGTAATTGCTTCTGTAAGTTCCTCAAGGGTTCCAACACCTCCGGGGAGTGCTACAACTGCATTTGCCAGTGCAAACATTTTATTTTTTCGTTCACTCATGTCGCCGGTGACAATCATTTCGCTCACACTATGATGCCCCCATCCTTCATCTTTCATAAACGATGGAATTACACCCGTAACTTTACCGCCATTCTCCATTGCTGCATCAGCCAAGGTGCCCATCAGGCCTATTCCGCCGCCGCCATAAACAACATTCATCCCGTTATCTGCAAGAAGTTTTCCAAGATGTGCCGCAGTAGTGGCGTACCTGTTATCAATTCTGCTGCTGGAAGAGGCGAAAATACATATTGTCATAAGTAACAATTAAAAAGGCCGTCGGGAATTACCTGACGGCCCATATTATTAGAATCTATTTTTAAATCAGTGCATTAAGTTTTGCCACGAATGCATTTTTTGGAACTGCACCAACCTGTTTATCTGCAACTTTCCCGTCTTTAAAGAAAAGAACGGTGGGGATATTTCTTATACCAAATTTGGCAGCTACACCCGGGCTGCTGTCAACATCGCATTTAACAACAACCGCTTTGCCTGCATACTCATGCGATAACTCCTCTATAATTGGAGCAATCATTCTGCAGGGTCCACACCATTCTGCCCAGAAATCAACTACAACAGGCTTGTCTGATTTCAGCACCAGTTCGTCGAAATTACCATCATTTACTTCTAATGCCATAATAATTAATATTTTATTGTTTTGCTATAAATATCTGATGCAAAGATACTAATTTACTTTAAATTCTATCCCCGGATGATCTTCGAGGTAAGAGATTAATTCGTTATTCAGTCTTACCCTGAAGGTTCTTGAAAACATTGGAAGCGAGATTTTATCATCTGTATCGAGAAACAAAAATTTCAGCTCAGTTTCACCCTTGTTCCCGTTTACCAGTTCTTTGAGTTCATTAATCATTTCAATGCTGATATTTCCGGGGTCAATTTTGAGAGTAACAGATTTGATAAGTTCATCTTTAACACTCGAAAGCAGGTTAATGGTTTTAATCTTGAACTCAAGTTCATCCTCTTTGTATTTCCGTTTCTGGACTCTGCCTTTTATAAGTAGATAGTAACCCATTGTAAAGTATTTCGCGTTGTCAATGAAGTCTTTATCAAACAACATGAATCTGAAGGAATCAGTATAATCCTGAAGAGTAAATGAACCGTAGGGTTTTCCGTTCTTACCGATACCGTTTCTTGTCTCGGTAACCATTCCTGCGACCACTACATCCCTTTCGAGGTAATCGCGGAGGTTCTGCAGATCTGCCAGATTTGCAGTGGCAAAAGTATTTATCTCAAGCTTAAAATCGTCGAGAGGATGGGATGACAGATATATTCCAATTACCTCTTTTTCCCTGTTAAGCTTTTCGAGTTTTGGCCAGTCGGGGCATGGAGTAGGTTCCGGTTTTATCATATCAAACCCGCCCGAATCACCAAAAAGAGAGTGCTGACTTGAATTTTTAACAGTTTTCGCATTGTTGCCGTACCTTATCAGGCTTTCAATAAAGCTCGATCCTTTTGTATCGAGAGAGAAGTACTGAGCACGGATTATTTCGTGAAAACAATCGAATGCACCGGCAACTGCCATTGCTTCAAGGTTTTTCTTATTAAGTGAATTCAGGTTTACCCTTTCGGTAAGATCATAAATATCCTTGTAAAGGCCATTCTTTTCTCTCTCTTCAATAAGCTGAAGCACTGCACTTTCGCCAACACCTTTTATTCCTCCCAGACCGAACCGTACATTACCGTCCTTATTTACTGTGAATTTCAGATAACTTTCATTTACGTCAGGGCCTAGAACGTCCATTCCCATCCTGCGGGTTTCGTCCATGAAAGTTGTAATCTTCTTTATATCATTTATATTACGGCTTAATACAGCAGCCATGTATTCGGCCGGATAATTTGCCTTAAGGTATCCTGTCTGGTAGGCAATAAGCGCGTAACATGTGGAATGGGATTTGTTGAAAGCGTATTGGGCGAATGCTTCCCAGTCGGACCAGATCTTATTTGCAATTGTTTCGTCGTGGCCATTTTTTTTGCACCCTTCCTGGAACTTAATTTTCATTTCGTCCATTATTGAGCGCTTCTTTTTGCCCATTGCTTTTCTGAGCGAATCTGCTTCTCCTTTTGTAAATCCTGCAAGCTCCTGGGAAAGTTGCATCACCTGTTCCTGATAAACAGTAATGCCATAAGTATCATCAAGATACTTTTCCATCTGAGGCAGCTGGTAATCTATTTTCTCTGTCCCATGCTTCCTGCGGATGAATTTGGGAATATACTCCATTGGTCCGGGACGGTAGAGAGCATTCATTGCGATAAGATCTTCGAGCCGGTTTGGCTCAAGGTCTCGCAGGTATCGCTTCATTCCGGTAGATTCGAACTGAAATATGCCTGTTGTTTCGCCATTACTGAAAAGCTCAAATGTTTTTTTATCATTAAGGGGAAGGTTGTCAATATCAATCTCTACCCCTTTAGATCTTTTAATATTATCAATAGCGTCTTTTATAATCGATAGAGTCTTTAGACCCAGAAAGTCCATTTTAAGAAGTCCAACCGATTCAACATGGCTCCCGTCGTATTGAGTGGCATAGAGGTCGGTATCTTTTGCAGTGCAGAGAGGTATATAATTGTCAAGCGAATCTTTTCCTATTATTATACCGCAGGCATGCACTCCGGTCTGTCTGACTGATCCTTCGAGAACTTCTGCATATTTCAATGTTTGTGCAATAAGTTTATTTGAAGATTCTCTTTCTCTGCCGAGTTCAGGCACTTCATTGTAAGCGTCTTTCAGAGTGATTCCGGGTCTTTCGGGGACAAGTTTAGCCAGCCTGTCAGCGTCGGGAAGAGGTAGTTTCTGTACCCTGGCAACATCCCTGATTGCCATTTTAGCTGCCATTGAGCCGAAGGTGATTATGTGAGCAACTTTATCATGCCCGTATTTGTTAACGACATATTTAAGAACTGAATCTCTTCCGTCCTCATCAAAATCTATGTCTATATCAGGCATTGATATTCTATCGAGATTCAGGAATCGTTCAAACAGCAGACCATATTTAATAGGGTCTATGTCTGTTATTCTGAGGCAATATGCTACTGCAGAGCCTGCAGCAGAACCTCTTCCGGGGCCAACAGAAACACCCATTTCGCGTGCGGCACGCAGGAAATCCTGTACTATAAGAAAGTACCCCGGAAATCCCATTTTTGCAACCATTTCAAGTTCAAAATCAAGCCTGTCGGTCTGCTCTTTTGTGAGGGTTCCCCATCTCTTCTCTGCACCCTTGTAAGTGAGGAAACGGAGGTATTCGTCTTTATCAGTATGACCTTCGGGCAGATCAAACTCAGGCATTATCGGATCATGATCGAGCTTGTATTTTTCAATCTTCTCAACCATTTCGGCAACATTATCGACTGCTTCAGGAATATCGCTGAAAATTACCCTCATCTCCTCCTCGCTTTTCAGATATTCCTGTTTTGAATACCTTAGTCTGTTAGGGTCGTCAATATCCTTTGCAGTGTTGATGCAGATAAGCCGGTCGTGAGCTTCCGCATCTTCAGCATTAATAAAATGGACGTCATTTGAAGCCAGGATTTTGACATTGAATTTCACTGATAGTTTTCTGAACGCCTCAATTACCTTCTGTTGTAGAGGGAAGGCTGAGCGGTCAGCATCCGGATCGTAGGTTTCGTGTCTCTGGATCTCAAGATAAAAGTCTTCTCCGAACATATCCAGATAACCCTTCAGAACAGCTTCTGCTCCGGCCATAGAACCGTTTAAAATTTCATCCTGAATCTCACCTGCGAGGCAGGCAGAAGATGCTATAAGTCCTTCACTGTATTTAGCCAGAAGTTCTTTGTCGATCCTGGGTTTGTAATAGAATCCCTTTATCCAGGCTATTGAAACTAATTTAATAAGGTTTTTATATCCTGTCAGATTCTTGGCAAGAAGAATAAGGTGATCGCCCGAGCGATCCTCTTTTGTATTGGCCTCACTTATAGATCTTTTGGCCACATATATTTCGCAGCCAATAATTGGTTTAATACCCTTTTTCGTTGCAGCATTATGGAATTCTTTTACTCCGAACATGTTACCGTGGTCGGTAATAGCTACAGCATCCATCCCAAGGGCTTTTACTCTTTCCATAAGCAGGGTGATATTGGAAGCCCCGTCAAGTATAGAGTATTGGGTATGAAGGTGTAGATGCGCAAAGGAGGCCATAGGTGGATTTTTTATTACAAAAGATATTCAGACAAAAATACTGAAAATAGATTAATGAATGGGGATGTTAATAATTCTGTTTAAAAGTATGTCTGTTGGTTCATTTGTGTTAAACGTTAACCGAAATCTACAGGTTGTTTAATGATTGAAATTCGGCACACACAAATATTATAAATTGTTAACAATTACTTGACAATTAGTCATGAATTGATGGGATCTATGGATTCAGCAATGCTTTTTATTAACCTAACCTAAATGCTATGAGAAAAACTCTCTTGATTATTCTGATTTTGTTCGGGCTTATGCTTAATGCTGCAGCTCAGCAACGATCTGTTACCGGTACTGTTACAGGGGCTGAGGACAGTCAGCCGATTATCGGATGTACTGTACAGGTAAAAGGAACAACTTTGGGTATAACTACTGACGTTAACGGTAAGTATACCCTGCAAATACCTGAAAATGCGACTGCGCTGGTTTTCTCCTTTATAGGGATGAAAACCCAGGAGGTTTCAGTAACAGGTAAAAATGTTATAGATATTGTAATGCAATCTGATTTGCTGGGATTGGACGAAGTAGTAGTTACAGCAATCGGTATTTCCAGAGAAAAAAAATCTCTTGGATATGCTGTTCAGGATGTAAAGAATGAAGAAATTGTAAGGACCGGAAATACCGACCTTGCAGGGGCGATGCAGGGTAAAATTACCGGTATTGACATAAAAATGTCAAGCGGGATGCCAGGAGCCTCTTCACAGGTGGTTATCCGCGGGGCACGTTCGTTCACAGGAAATAACACTCCTCTCTATATCGTAGATGGAATGCCAATTTCATCAACGGCTGATATCCAATCAGGTTCCGGCGGCAATTTTTCAGTTCAGGGAAGTGGTATTTCCGGTTCAGATATTTCAAACCGTGCTGTGGATCTTAATCCTTTTGATATTGAGAGTATCGACATTCTAAAGGGACAGGCCGCGGCAGCACTTTACGGTATCAGGGCTTCAAACGGTGTAATAATTATTACAACAAAAAGCGGGCGTTTCAATAAGATAGGAAAACCGGTGATTTCAGTTTCGAATACAACCAGTTTCTCACAGGTATCGCGTACCCCTGATTATCAGTCAACTTATGCTCAGGGGTTGTACGGTGCATATGTCCCTACTTCTTCTATGTCATGGGGACCCCGGATTGTTGATCTTCCGAATGATCCTGTAAACGGGGGTAATGCTAACGGACACCCGGGGGAATTTTTTGTTCCGCAACTTGCAACAGGTATGGTTGATGATCCCTGGGTTAAACCGCAGGTATTTAATAACTGGGATAATTATTTCAGGACCGGATTGTCTGTTACAAGTAATGTTAGTGTAAGTCAGGCAGTTGAGGAGGGAAGTTTTGCCCTGGGAGTAAGCCAGACATCACAGTCAGGAATCGCACCTGCTACAGGAATGGATCGCTGGAATGCAAAAGCATCGGCAGAAAGGAAGTTTGGAAAGAATTTCTCAAGCGGGTTCAGTTCGAACTTTTCAAAAACAGATATTGACAGGCTTCCATCAGCAAATGATGCATCCCTGGCAGGTGTGCTGGGTTCCCCGAGAACCTATAATCTTAACGACTATCCATATTTTGTTCCCGGCGATCCTTATACTCAGATCTATTACAGATCAGTAGCTTCATATGATAATCCCTTATGGTCTGCAGAAAATACTGTATTTAAAGAAAAAACTGACAGGTTTTTCGGTAATGGCTATGTAAATTATTTTGCAGGTTTAAGTGAAAACATGAAATTAAAACTCCGTTATCAGTTGGGAATGGACACGTATACAACACATTTTCAGGATATTTTTGAATACGGGCATAATTTAAACACGGGGCTAATTGATAACTACGGCATTTCAGTCTCAACAGTAAACTCGCTTTTTACGGCAAATTATGACTGGAAAATAAACAGTAATACCAACTTCAGTGCTCTTATTGGAAACGAATTTAACCATGGAAATACCAAGACATATTCAGAACATGGCGAGAACTATAATTTTGGAGGATGGGCACACATAAGCAACGCAAATATTGTAACTGCCAATGAATCTAAAAATCAGGATCGTACAGTTGGCTTTTTCGGTAGTGTTTCCCTCGACTGGAAATCACTTCTCTTTTTGCATGCAACAGGAAGGAATGATATAGTATCTACAATGCCTACTAATAGCAGGTCATTCTTTTATCCTTCTGTCTCTTTAAGTGCGATTGCATCAGAGTTGGACTTTATGAAAAGTATGAAATGGATTTCTCTGGCAAAGTTCCGGGTTTCATATGCAGAAGTCGGACAAGCGGGAACTTATCAGGAAAACTATTACACAACACCTGATTATTCAGGCAGCTGGTGGTCAGGAAACCCAATCTCATATCCTATTGGAGGTATAAATTCCTACATTCCAAATAATACTCAATTCGATCCCCAGTTGAAGCCTCAGAATACCAAATCATACGAAGTTGGGACAGATCTGAAATTCTTTAATAACAGACTGGGTATTGATTATGCTTTTTCACGTCAGAATGTAGTAGATCAGATATTCTCTGTGCCTCTGGCAGGTTCGACAGGTATCCGGGCTTTGCTTATGAATGGGGGTAAGGTGCATACTTTGAGCCACGAAATAATGCTTTATGTATCACCGGTGGCAACAAAGACTTTTCAGTGGAACATAACCATAAATTACGCCAAGATTGATAATTATGTAGATGAACTGGCACCGGGTGTTGAAAACATCTACCTGGGGGGATTTGTAACTCCTCAGGTAAGGGCAAGTATTGGAAGCACATATCCTGTTATTTATGGAGACTCATTTGCCAGGGACTCAAACGGTAAAATAATCGTTGAAGATAACCCGGGGTCGCCTTATCATGGTTTTCCCAGGGCTGGAGAACCAGGTGTAATAGGAGTTGTATCTCCTGACTTTATTCTTGGCGGTAATACTTCATTCATTTATAAGAACTGGTCACTGAATGGGCTATTTGAATGGAAGAACGGAGGCCAGATGTATTCAGGAAGTAATGGTCTGCTGGATCTTTACGGGTTATCAACCAGGACTGAAGACCGGGAGTCAACTTTTGTTTTTGACGGAGTAAAACCCGATGGAACTCCGAATGATATTGTACGAGGCGGGCCAACTGATCCGGATGCTTACCAGGATTTGTATTCTAATGTCCTGGGAAATATTGATGAGTTTTTTATCTATGATAACTCATTTGTAAAGTTAAGGGAGCTCTCCCTGAAATATCAGCCATCAAAAAAGTTATTCAACTCAGTAAATATCGGAATAACAGCCTTCGCACGCAACATCCTGATATGGACGATTCTTCCAAATGTCGATCCTGAATCAAGTCAGGGCAATACTAATATGGGGGGAGCTTTTGAGAGGTTTTCTTTACCTCAGACAACAAGTTTCGGGTTTAGTTTCGATTTAACATTTTAATCTCTGGTGTCATGAAAAAAATAATTAAAGTACTTTTTACAGTTATGTTAACTTTTTCACTATTGTCCTGCTCGGAAAAGATAATGGATGAAATTAATAAGAATGTGAATGATCCTACCGATATGCTTTCAAGACTGATCATTACGGATGTTATTACAAACAGTGCTTTCTCTATTGCAGGAGGAGACTTCAATTTTTATGCTTCAATATACATTGAGCATAATGCTGGCATATTTGGTCAGTTTTATAATGCAGAAATCCGGACAACAGAGCCGACAAGCTCAAATACATATAATAATGCCTGGGATGCAGCTTATGCCAACCTTTACAGTTTGAAGGTAATTACAGAGAAGTGTTCCACAGGCGGATCTGAAGAAGGAAATTACCATACACTGGGTATCGCACAGGTACTTACAGCGTATAATCTCGCGATACTGACCGATATGATGGGTGATGTGCCGTGGACTGAAGCCCTTCAGCCGGGAATAATATTTACACCAGTGCTTGATAAGCAGGAAGATATTTATAAGGATATTTTCAAGTTGCTCGATGATGCTATTTTAAACCTGGGAACTGCATCTTCTTTTCCGTCACTGGACGAACAGGATTTTATATATGGAGGGGATGCTGATTTGTGGAAAAAGTTTGCTTACGGTTTGAAAGCCCGTTATTCGATGAGGCTTTCGCTGAAATCGCCTGCTTATAGTGATGTAATCAGCTATGCAGATCAATCATTTCAGGGACGAAATGAACAGGCTGATTTTAATTATAATGGTACATCCTCTGTCAGCCCCTTCTATCGTATGTTTCTTGACAGGGATTATTACGGAGCGAGTCAGAGTCTGTATGATAAACTGGATTCAAGAAATGACCCTCGTATGAACCTATTCTTCATGCCTCATCCTGCATCAGGCAGCAGTGATATTTTACTTGCTCCAAACGGAACAGCAAATCAGATGCAATCGACTTACTCAGTTTCAGCAATTAGCACAATAACAGCTCCTACTTATCTGCTCAGTTATCATGAATTGGAATTTCTAAAAGCCGAAGCTTATGTCCGGCTGAATGATCTGACAAACGCCGAATCATCGCTCAGGAACGCTGTGAGAGCTGCATTTCAGAAAGTGAATATTGGATTGTCAGTTGCTGAGGCCGATGATTATTTTGACAATAACGTTAAAACTAAGTTTACAAATGATCCTTTATCTGAAGTGATGAATCAGAAATATATTGCTTTTTATGAAGAAGAAGCAATCGAGGCTTACAACGATTACAGACGGTTAAAAGCAATGGGTAACAATGTTATCAGCCTCGATAACCCCTTGAATTCATCATTGTTTCCGTTGCGCTTAACCTATGGTTCTGATGACGTAACAACAAATGCAAATGTTCGTGATGGATATGGTGACGGACGATATGTTTACAGTGAGAATGTCTGGTGGGCCGGAGGAACCAGGTAAGTACTTTATAATCAGTATAATTAAAACAATAAATTGTTATGAAAAAAATAAAAACAATTGGAATGATCTTCATAATCCTGCTGGTATTTTTTGGTTGTGAAAAGATCGATAATCCTGTAGGCATGAGAGGTGTCGCTGTGATTCCTGCAATTTCAGATATTAATCCTGCAATTTTTAATTCTAAGGACCTTGAAAATTCTTTTATCGAATTTGTTGTTGATCTGGTCCCCGGAACTCATTTGGATAAACTTGTAATTGAGGGGTCGTATAACGGTAATCTTGAGAGGATTGAGATAACAGAAGTTACAACCTTTCCGGCTACTGTAAGAATTTTATCGTCGGTTGCTGCAGAAAAACTGGGGATCGCTCTTGATGAAATCGAGAACGGCGGGGTTTTTACATTTGAACTTGTTGCAACCAATGGGGGGATTACTACCCGTTCAAATGCTGCATTGAATATTCCTGTAGCCTGCGCTTATGATGTAAACCTGGCAACTGGCAGCTATCATTCAGTTTCTGCTGACTGGGGTTCAGATGGAGATATAACAATTACAAGTGATCCGAACGATCCCTATATAATATATGTATCAGGACTGGAAGAGATAGAAGGACTGGTTGAAGATCAGGGCCCGCTTGAAATGCATATAAATCCTGTAAATTATACAGTAACAGCTGAAAAAAAAGTACTTGCTTCCGATGCTTTTGGCTACCATAATATTGCTTATGAAGGATCAGGAGAGTATAGTTCGTGTGATGGATCGTACAGCATGTATTTTGAGATCTCAGTAGATGAGGGCAATTTTGGAACATATCAATTTAGTTTCACAAGAAATCAATAGCAGAATTACCAGGTCTGTTCTTAATGAGGCTATCCCATACGGGTAGCCTCATTTATTTTATTTGGCAGAAGGCTGAATTGAATATCAGAATTCAATAATAATTTGAATAAAATTATTAAATGTCTCTTAAAACAAATAAATATTTATAAATTTGTTTTGAGACGTCAACCGGCGTTTTAGATTAAAATCTGGAATTTAAAAGTTCCATTTGTACTATAAACCAAAACCTAAACCTAGAGTTATGAGAAAACTTCTATTGTTATTTTTTGTTCTCTGTGGTTTTTTGCTGACGGCAGCCGCCCAGCAGAAGACTGTAACAGGTACTGTAACCGGAAAGGAAGATAATCTTCCTATTGTGGGTGCTACAGTTCAAATTAAAGGGACCTCCACCGGTGCAACCACTGATCTTAATGGAAAATTTTCCATCAGTGCCGCTGAAGGTTCAACTATCGAAATCCGGTTTGTTGGGATGAAGACTTCTGAAGTTGTAGTCGGATCAGCAGCAGTTTATGATGTCAGTATGGAATACGATCTGGCTATGGTAGATGAAGTAGTCGTTGTAGGATACGGAACCCAGATCAAGTCGAAGGTTACCGGTAGTATATCGAAAGTCGACGGAGCTGTTCTTAAGAACGTTCCGGTTTCAACTGTTGAGCAGGCATTGCAGGGAAAAACTGCCGGTGTATTTATTGAATCTGTAAACGGAAAATCAACCGGGACAACAAATATGAGGATCCGTGGTTCATCGTCAATTACTGCCACGAATCAGCCACTTTTTGTGGTTGATGGCATTCCTTTGACAACCGAGTCTTTGAACTTTTCAGGTGCGGTAATTAATCCCCTCACATCAATTAACTTCAACGATGTTGAATCGATCGATATCCTAAAGGATGCAGCATCCTCTGCAATTTACGGATCAAGAGGTGCAAACGGAGTTGTTCTGATTACAACCAAGAAGGGGATAAACGGAGATACAAAACTGAATTTCACGGTGCAGACTGGTTTTAACGAAGCATCGCGAAGAAGGGAATTTATGAATTCTAAGGAATATGTGAAATACTTTTCAGACGCAGCTTATAACAGCGATCTGTTAGACGGAATAGATCCTATAAATAATCCTGCAGATTATGAAAATTCCTGGCTTGAATTTGCAAACGGACGTTTTGAAAGATATTCCGGATGGGCTGCTCAGCTCGATGGCGCAGGAAATTATATCGGGTCACAGGTTGATACCGACTGGCAGGATCTGGCTTTCCAGAAAGGGAAGATTTTCTCAGCCGATATGTCAGCACAGGGTGGTAATGAAAAACTGAAATACTTTACAAGTCTTTCATATAATAACTCGGAAGGTATTCTTGTTTCGAATGGTATTGAGAAGATCTCTGCCCGTCTTAACGTTGATAATAAGGTAAATAAATGGGTTGATATGGGATTTGCACTCAACCTGAACAGGACCACTATTGATCAGGTATCGGCCGATAATGCTTTTTCAACCCCTATGCAGCTCGTTGCCCTTTCACCAATTACCCCTGTGAGGGATCTGGACGGAAACCTTTATAATACTCCAACAACAACATATTATAATGGTCTGCTCGATGTTGAATACGCAACAAGGGATATTATGGAATACAGAACTGTTGCCAACGGATACCTTACAGTAAATATAGTTGAGGGGCTCAAGTGGAGGAACGAATTTGGTTTTGACCTTTATAGCCTTAAAGAAAACGGACGTTATGGTGAACTTACCGAATCGGGAACTGGAAGAAACGGTTATGGTTTTGCCAATTATGGACAGACACAGAACCTTACAACAAAATCTTTCCTCGATTATATTAAAACTAAAGGCGATTATGGTATCAGTGCAGTGCTCGGAGCTGAGTTTCAGTACACAACAGTTGATAATGCCCGTACCGAGGGTGAACAGTTTCCTCTCGACGACCTTAAGACCCTTGCAAGCTCGGGTTTAATAACCGTCGGTACTTCAACACTGACAAAATACAGCTTCCTTTCTTATTTTTCAAGGGTGAATTTCGATTACAAGGCCAAATACCTCTTTACCGTGTCCGGCCGTGTTGATGGATCATCAAGATTTGGAGCTGACAACAGATATGGCTTCTTCCCTGCTGCATCAGTGGGCTGGGTTCTTTCAAAAGAGAATTTTCTGGCAGGAAGCAATACCTTGAGTTTCCTTAAACTGAGAACCAGTTACGGTCTTACAGGTAATGCCGGAATCAGTAATTTCGGACATCTCGGACTTTACGGGGTTGGAAGTTATAACAGCGGGTCGGGGTTGTATCCTACACAAATTCCTAATCCTGACCTCGGGTGGGAAACAACTGCCCAGCTTGACTTCGGACTTGATTACGGCTTCTTCAAAAACAGAATTTCAGGAGAGATCGATTATTATATAAAGAAAACTTCTGACCTTCTGCTTAGTGTTCCGGTTCCTGCAACTTCAGGATATTCGACAATGCTTCAGAATGTCGGAGCTGTTGAGAACCATGGAATAGAGTTTGTTATAAATACGAATAACCTTACAGGAAAATTTACCTGGAATACAAACCTGAACATATCTTTTAATAAAAATGAGGTAACTGACCTTGGCGGACAGAAATCAATCGACAATGGCAGTGCACGTTATATGAACATTGTAAAGGTTGGTGAACCAATCGGAGTTTTCTACGGAGCTGAATATGCAGGTGTTGATCCGGCAAACGGCGATGCTCTCTGGTATGTAAATACACAGGATGCAGACGGAAATATTACTGACAATACAAGCACAACCAATGATTTCACAGACGCCAATTTTATTTCCCTGGGTAAGCCTACTCCTAATTTAATAGGTGCTGTTACAAATACCCTTGGATATAAAGGATTTGAATTTGCATTCACATTCCAGGGTGTTACTGGTAACGACATTCATCTTATTGGCGACCAGTGGATGGGAGCTAATGGTGTCTGGTTTGACAATCAGCTCAAATCTCAGTTGGCCAGTTGGACAAAACCCGGTGACAAAACTGATATTCCTCAGGCGAGGCTTGGTTATGATAATGGTGATCAGAGCCGTAACAGCAGATATCTTTCTGATGGAGCTTATATTAAATTACGTTCACTATCGCTGGGTTATGAATTGCCAAAAAGAATTGTCAGCAAGGCAGGTCTTGACAGAATGCGGATATTTATAACAGGTCAGAATCTTCTCACTTTTACCAGATATGAAGGATGGGATCCGGAAGTTTCTACCGATTTCCTTAATGATAATGTGACTTCAGGCGCCGATTTTTATTCAGCTCCTCAGGCGAGGTCAATTGTCTTCGGTATTAATATCGGTTTATAAATCTTAAATTCCAGAAACGATGAATAGAAAAATTTCAATACTAACAATAGCTGCACTCCTGGGTATATTCTCAGGATGCCAGAAATATCTTGATCTTGAGCCTTCTCAGAGTATAAGTGAGAATTTAGCTCTTACCTCAGATGCAAACGTAAAAAGTGTACTCACCGGAGCCTATTCGCAGTTCGACGATCCGGGCATATACGGAGGAAATCTTCTTCGCGATGCTGAACTTCTCGGAGGAAATGACGAGATCCAGTGGGTTGGTACATACATCGATCCGCGTCAGGTGTTTAATAAAACAATGATTGCATCCAATTCTGAGGCTTATTCGCATTGGGCAGATTCTTATGAAGTTATCAATACTGTAAATAATGTATTGGGAGCAGTAGGTGTTGTAAATGAAGACGACAGAGACAGGGTGGAGGGCGAAGCATTATTTCTTCGCGGACTTATGTACTTTGACCTTGTCAGGTTCTTTGCAGAACAGTATAAATTTGGAACAGCAAATACTCAGTATGGTGTTCCGCTGGTTCTAACACCAACAGATGGAATTGATGCAGGTAGCTATGTCGGCCGCAATACAGTGGATGAGGTTTACAGTCAGGTAATTACCGACCTTACATCGGCTGCAGCCAAACTTCCTGAAGATAATGATGTATATGCTTCAAGCGGTGCTGCAAATGCACTTCTTGCAAGAGTATATCTTCAGAAAGGCGATTATGCAAATGCAAGAGATGCTGCAAATGCTGTAATCGAGTCAGGAATGTATGAACTTATGTCAACTTATGATGCTGTTTTTAATAACGATAACAACACAACTGAGGATATTTTTGCTACTCAGATTACTCCTCAGGACCGTTTCAGTTCAATGACTGAATTCTTCTCAGTGCCTGATTATGGCGGCAGGGATGGTGATATTGATATCCTTCCGGGCCACCTCAACCTGTATCCTGCAGGAGATGAAAGATTAGACCTGTTCTTTATCGGTAACGGAGCCTTCAGAAGCGGAAAGTGGAATAACCAGTATGGTGTTGTTAACCTTATCCGTCTTGCAGAAATGTACCTTATAAGAGCAGAATGTAATATAAGGCTTACAACCGCTGTAGGTGCAACTCCGCTGGACGATTACAATATGATTCATACCAGGGCCGGCCTTGCTGCTGCAACATCTGTTACCCTTGCTGATGTACTTATGGAGAGAAGACTTGAACTTTCTTTTGAAGGATTTAAGATTCACGATGTAAGAAGGTTACAGGAAACATTCGGCGGTTATAGCTGGAACGATCCGGAACTTTTAATGCCTATTCCGGAAAGAGAACTCGAAGCTAACCCGGCTCTGAAATCGCAACAGAATCCAGGTTACTAAAATTGTATTTTAAATAAATAATTGAGAGGCTGTCTTATGAGGGACAGCCTTTCTTTTTTAATACATATTCTATTATTCTACGCTGGCGCGGATTTGCAATCCGTGCCTTTGCTTCGGTTGCAATCCGACTCTGCTGGCGCGGATTTGTAATCCGTGCCATTGCCCGGTTGTAATCCGTGCTGTGTAATCTGCCCTGTTGAACCAGGATCTATAAGATAGAATATTAGATACCTTTGTCACCGATTACAAATCGGCGCCAGCTTACTTCTCAACTTCCTTCTGTGTCACCGATTACAAATCGGCGCCAGCGTAGTTTATTTTTCTTTCATATAATTCCTTAAAGTATTATAAATATTATATCTTTGCAGCCACAAATTTTTAAACAGGTAAAATTATAAAGCGTAAGAATTAATGGCAGTTAAAATCAGATTAGCTAGGAAAGGCCGTAAGAAACTGGCCTTCTACCACATCGTGGTAGCAGATAGCAGGTCGCCACGTGATGGCAGGTACATTGAACAAATCGGATCTTATAATCCGGTTACTAACCCCGCGACTATCGAACTCAATTTCGAGAAGGCACTGGGTTGGCTGCAAAATGGCGCATTGCCCACAGATACATGTAGGGCTATCCTGTCTTATAAAGGTGTAATGATGAAAAAACATCTTCTCGAAGGTGTTAAGAAAGGTGCATTCGATGATGCTGAAGCCACAAGAAGATTTGATGAGTGGATGAAGCTGAACGAAGCAAAAATCGAAGCTAAAAAATCAGGTCTTGAGAAATCTCAGGATGATGAATTGAGCAAAAAGCTGAAAGAAGAGAAGCGCGTTAACGAGGCAAGAGCAGCAAAACTTGCCAAGAAGACTGCTGATCTGGCAGCTAAAGCAGCAGCCGGCGATAAAGCTCTTGTAGCTGAGGTTATGGGTGAAGAAGAAGTTCCTGCTGAGGAAACTGTTGAGTCACCAGTAGCTGAAGAAACAGCTTCAGAGCCTGTAGCTGAGGATAAGCCTCAGGAGTAATTGCTCTGTCAAAAGGATCCTTGATCCAATGGCATATAAAAGCAACATATTACTGGGTCGTATCACAAAAGTAAGCGGCTATGAGGGTGCCGTAACAGTTAAGTTAGAGAAATCATTTACTGAAAATATACCTCACATGGAATCGGTCTTCCTTGAAATTGAAGGGAGACCGGTTCCTTTTTTTATATCAGGCTATGACTATTCAGGAGCCGATATACTTAAACTCAGTTTTGAGGGATACGGATCGGATGAGAAGGTCAGCGGCTTTATCGGTTGCCGCATATTTTTGACAGACTCAGCTTCTGAAATCAAACTCTCAAAAACAGACACAAATAATTTAATTGGCTTTAAGGTTTTTCTTGACGATTCAAAACTTCTTGGAACAATAACAGATATTACCGAAAACCCGGGTCAATGGCTTCTGATTATAAAATCACCCTCAAATAAGGAGATCCTCATCCCTCTGCACGAAGATTTTATTGTTAGTATCAACAAAAAGACGAAGTCTGTTATTATGGATATTCCAGAAGGACTAACCGAAATAAACTGAAAAATAATTTCTTTTTCATGCAGCTATTTTCCGGATATCAGGTCTTTGGAGAGTATTTATATATTTTACTAAAACATAAATTTATGAAAAGGGGTGTAATATTAGCAGCAATTATTATTGCATTTACTGCAACTGCCGGCGTAACTTACGGACAGTCAGATAATAAAGAGACCAGGGATCTGAAGGGGTTTACAAAAGTAAACTTCGGGGTATCGGGGAATATGTATATTAATGTCGGGCCGGAATTTAAAGTTGTACTCGAAGGCGACAGGGATTTACTTGAGGATATTGAAACAGAGGTTTCGGGAGGCAGGCTTGTTGTTAAGAAGGACAACTGGAATTGGGGTATGAATGAGAAGGTAACTGTGTATATCACAATGCCTGAGATTGAGGGATTAGGTGTCTCTGGTTCGGGTAAGGCTGAGATTAAAGACCTTGTAAAAACAGAAAATCTGAGCCTGAGTGTAAGCGGCAGCGGGAAGATATTTACTAATTCAATAGCTGTTAATAATCTGAAGTGCAGTATCTCGGGTTCGGGAGATATAAATGTTGGCGGGGGAAATGCAGATACTGGTGATATCTCAATAAGCGGATCGGGTAATTATACCGGGGAGACAGCAAAAATCAAATCAGCCGATTTGTCAATTTCGGGCAGCGGTAACTGTCTTGTGAACGCATCAGAATCTCTTACAGCACATGTTTCAGGAAGCGGAAATGTTACTTATACAGGCGGTAGTCCTAAAATTGATGCCAGGGTATCCGGATCGGGAAAGGTAAGATCGAGGTAACTAGTGCCTGATAATCTTAAATGTACCGTTTACATCAATCTTAATGACCGGTGATGCTGATCTGGCTTGCCGGTCATTCTGACGGTATTTCACAACATAATCAACTCTCTTAATCAATTCTTTATCAATATCTCCGAAATGTTTTGGTGAAGGATTACCGCTGAAATTGGCTGAAGTTGAAACAACAGGCTTACGGAACCGGGTAATCAGTTCATTGCAAAAATCGTCATCACAAATTCTTATTCCTACTGAGCCGTCATCTGCACATACACCTGCAGCAAGGTTTTTTCCTCCAGGATAAATTATTGTTATCGGAGTGTCTGATACTTCAGTAAGTTCATATACAATTTCGGGGATTTCAGCTACATAGCGGTCAACCATCTGTAAATTACTTACAAGTATAAGAAGGCTTTTTGTCTCGTTCCTGGATTTTATTCTGAAAATTTTTTCTACTGCAGCTGCATTTGTCGCGTCACAACCCACACCCCAGATTGTATCGGTAGGATAAAGAATCACCCCTCCATTCTTAAGAATTGTCAGAGCTTCCCTGATATCTTCATCAAAAGTCATAGAATTTATTGCTGCTTGGAAGCTCCGTTCAGATTGAGCTTCCTGAGGATCTTGTATTTTTTGAGTGCAGACTTGGCATATAATGAGCAGATGAGGTACCCATTGCGGCCGTCAAGAATTCCTCCGTTAATAATATATGATCTTATGAAACCCCAGATAAAATGTATGTACGGAGTAAAAAAGTTCGCCTTTTTCCCGGCTTTGTGAAACTCCTCGGCACCTATCTGTGCATACCGTTCCATTTTGTCAGCATGGTCCTCGTGGGAAGTAAATGGCCAGTGCAGGAGATCGCCATCAAGTCTTCCGATTGTAGCACCGTTTGACATGATGAATTTTTCGTGAAGATTCAACTCTCCCCAGCTACCATGATCGGTATAGAAAAGTCTGAGTTGCCGGTCGGGGTACCATTCTGAATATTTTATCCACGTACCGCAATAGTTATTTCGCCTGTTTACCCTGTAGGCATCATAATCCCACTTATCTTTTATTGCAAGTATTGAATCTCTTAGCCGATCGCTCAAAGCTTCATCTGCGTCAAGAGAAAGGATATTTTTATGCGCAGCTTGTTGAATTGCGTAGTTTTTCTGATCGCGGTATCCTTGAAAGGGATGTTTTATAAACTTTACATTATATTTTTTGCAGATTTCTTCAGTACCATCAGTTGAATAGGAGTCAACAACAACAATCTCGTCAGCAATACCATCAAGTGAAGCAAGACATTTTTCAATGAAATTTTCCTCGTTATATGTTATTATAACAGCAGAGATCTTCGGCATACATCAACTTTAAATTTGGATGGTGGTCAAAATTATGATAAAATCATGAATTTACCACCACTTTCCGATTCTATTTGATTAAAATCTGTTTAAAAAAGTACAAACAACCTTATTTATTGTATGAACAAGCAAAAATCATACCGGGATGTCATATTCTCTCAGAGCCTCATTTAATGAAATCTTTTTATCAGTTGATTCCTTCCGCATACCTATAATAAGTGCACAGGGAACATTGAAATCTCCTGCGGGAAATTTTTTGAGGTATGATCCGGGAATTACAACAGACCTTGGAGGAATGAATCCTTTATATTCGGTTCTGTCCACAGTTGTTACATCAATTATTTTTGTGCTGCTGGTAATCACAACATTAGCTCCTAAAACTGCTTCTTTGCCAACATGCGCCCCTTCAACAATTATACATCTGCTTCCGATAAAACAGTTGTCCTCAATAATTACAGGTGCAGCCTGAACCGGTTCAAGCACACCACCTATACCAACACCTCCGCTGAGGTGTACATTTTTTCCTATCTGTGCACATGAGCCTACGGTAGCCCATGTATCTACCATTGTTCCCTCTTCAACTCTTGCTCCGATATTTACATATGAAGGCATCATTATTACTCCGCGGGCCAGATACGATCCGTAACGGGCAACTGCAAGTGGCACAACCCTTACACCAAGCTCACTGTAATGATCTTTCAGCGGTATTTTATCATGAAATTCAAAAGGACCTATTTCTATTGTCTCCATTTTTCGCATAGGGAAGTAGAGTATAACAGCTTTTTTTATCCATTGATTTACAATCCAGCCATCAGCCGATGGTTCTGCTACCCTTATTTCCCCCCTGTCGAGCATTTCGATTGTGTTGTTTATCTCAAGCTGAACTTCAGGTTCGTTTATCAGCGACCTGTTTTCCCATGCCTGCTCAATCAGGTTTATATTAATATCATTCATTACTGTTATTTTTTTACAAAAGTAATAAATGAAATGCGTTTTTTCATTTTCTTAAGTCAATGAAGTATCTTAACTTTGATAAAGAATCAATTATGAGTTCTTTTAATAATTCACTTGCCGGCAAGTAAACTCTCCCCATTTAATATGAAAAAACCATGAGCAAGTTCATTTATCTCACATGCAATCCTGAAGCACTAGTTGCCTCAATGCTCCCTCCCGATGCGTTTGGTATGTATCTCTCTACAGGAACAAAAAAGAAAAACAAGGGTCAGGCAATCTTTTTTGAGGTTGATCTTGACAAAATTGTTGACTTTATTAACTGGGAGAGCTTCAATAAACGCTGTGTTGCAAAAGAAGATGGCAGTCCGAAAAGCTCTGTCTATCTGTCGGTTTACAAAGTGCTTGAAATGGTTCCTCTGTCAGCACTTAGAAGCCTTTATCTTACAACTGACAATGGTTGTGTTCTTGAATTGAAGAAAGCGCCATATGCTGTTGAATCTGAAAAAGACAATGCCCTTCATCTTTATCAGGAACTTTGCCCGGTGAATCCGCTGATTGCAAGCAGTCTTCCCCCCGCTAAATTTCTTACCAGGCTTACTGATGGTTCAATTCCTATTTCTCTCCCGAAACTTTTCTTTGTAGAGCTAAAGCTGGGCAATCTTGCCACCGACCCGCTTTCAGGATCAGCAAATGACCTGCCATATTCAAATACAGGGCATTTGAGAGATTGTCTTGAAATAATCAGGGGCGAGTATAAAAAGCAAATGAAGACAGTTCAAAGGATGTTTACCGGGGAACTTCTTTACAGGACAATTGATACCGGTTTTTATGTCGGGGCAAAGAAGGACCTGATATATTACCCGTATCCTAAAATGAGTGATCTTGAGAAATTGAATTATAATTTTTTCAGAGGAATCTGAAAAGGGTGAAAAAGAGTTACAATTATGAGTTAAGAGGACTGCCAGATAAGGTAGTCCTCTTGTTTTCTATTTAGACTCTTTTTAAACTGCATTCATATTTAAGATTATTTTTTTTTCATTTGAATTATTGAAAAACTCCTATAGTTTTGTACCGGTGAAATTTTTTTTCATTTGATAAACCTATTATTTTCTAATTTAAAAACAAATATCATGATTAGTAGTATTTTTTGGATTGTGCCGATTTCAGCGCTCATCGCCCTGTTATTTGCCTGGATCTTCTACAGAGAA
>JFJP01015711.1_pt1 | contig 47235 bp, 40 predicted proteins | sample 431651 | NCBI WGS metagenome assembly JFJP01 (sample SAMN02602958, study PRJNA72255) | Microbial mat metagenome, whole genome shotgun sequencing project. | biome: fresh water; feature: sink hole; material: water; isolation source: purple microbial (photo- and chemosynthetic) mats found in...
ACGTTGATTTAATGATGTGCCTCTCTGTTAGTTGCATTTGAGACTTCCGTTCTTTGGGCTATGCGTATTCCTTGTTCAACACTCACAACAACATAATACCATTATTGTTTATAATTGCTTATAAACTCAATGAAGTTTTACAATACGTGAGTTCAGCAGCGTTTCTGGCAGCAGCGTTTCTGGCAGCGTTTCTGGCAGCAGCGTTTTTCCCCAAAAATTCTGATGACTGTAAAAGCGCCCCGTGGTCGCTCCGCACTCCAAGCATCTTTATTCGCCACAGAAGGAGGTGGAACGCATGAGTGAGGGACTTCAAAGCCCCTGGACGATCGATTGGGTATTCTGCTCGTCGTGCACATCGACTGCATTTACTGGAAGCCTGCCTTGTAAGCGTTGCTGAATTCACTGCGGGTTCAGGAGAGTTGTAGGTGGTTTTTCGCTCGGCTTTCCCAAATAAAGAATACCGAGACAAGCTGACTATCTTGGTAGGGTGCGTGGATACGGCAGCGGGGAGAGCGACTATTAACCAGGTTCTTGAGTTAAACCAATTTTACAGCCGTTCTGAAATTCCCCGCGTGTGGTATCTCGATTGCGGAAATCATGCAGCAGCCGGATAATTTTTGCTGGGCAGTTCTTTGGAAACTGACCCGGAGTTCTATAATTTTAGAGGGCTGGGATGTGCGAGGCTGCCATCTCCGATGCTCCAGGCTCCTGACCTTTTGAAGCCGAAACCTGAAGAGTTGACAAATAATCTATCTTGTGCTGAGATGGCAGTGCTGAACTTGCAGGGCGAGAGCGTGAATGTTCGGGTGGCGGCTGAGGCGGCGGATTATTTGTATCGGATGGCTGCGGGAAATCTCAGACGGTTTGCTACCTATTTTGATTTGGAGAGTGGGACGGCGAGGTCGGTTTACATTACTGAAAAATCAGTATGGGCGGCGTTGAAATCTGCTAATTGTACTTCTTGATCTACTGAATTAGACTAGGATAAAGTTAATGAAAAAAATAACTGGCTCAAAAGTTTTATCTGGTTTAATGGGAGTCTGTGTGGGAGATGCTTTAGGTGTTCCTGTTGAGTTTACTTCTAGGAGCGATCTCCAGACATCTCCAGTAACAGCAATGCAAGGTTATGGAACACATAATCAGCCCCCAGGAACTTGGTCTGATGATAGCTCATTGACATTTTGTTTAGCCGAAGCTCTCACTCAAGAGCTATTAACAGATAAGATTTATGCTACTTTAGCTGATTATTTCTGTCGTTGGCGAAGAGAAGCTTATTGGACTTCTTATAATTACGTTTTTGATATTGGTACTGCTACTGCTACTGCACTTTTGCGTCTCCGACGAGGGATTCCTCCAAGAGAAGCAGGTGGAAAAACTGAAGGAAGTAATGGCAATGGTTCTCTGATGAGAATTTTACCTCTGGTTTTCTGTTATCAGTTAGTAGAATTTCCAGAACTAATTGAACGAGTACATCATGTTTCTTGTTTAACTCATGGTCATCCTCGTTCTCAAATTGCCTGTGGAATTTATATTAGTATAGCGGTTTGTTTGTTACAGGGAAGTGAACCGATTGTAGCTTATCATCAAGGTATTGTTCAAATACGGGAGATTTATCAACAAGAGCCTTATCATTCGGAAATGCACCATTTTCAAAGGGTTATGTCCGGGAAGATAGCCGATTCACCTATTAATTCAATTCGTTCTAGTGGTTATGTTGTTCATACCTTAGAAGCGGCTCTTTGGTGTTTTCTCAATAGTCATAATTATGCTGAAGCTGTCTTAAGTGCAGTTAATTTAGGAGAAGATACAGATACTACGGCTGCTGTTACGGGAGGTTTGGCTGGAATTTACTATGGTAGTGAACAAATGCCCCAAGAATGGATTTCTCAAATTGCGAGAAAAGATGACATTATTGATTTAGCATCTCGTTTAGAAACAGCGATTAATCAAAAATATTCTGGTTAAAATTTTTCTTTGAATTAATTAGAGTAAAACAATTGTAAGGAGTTAATTACTAATGGTTTGGACAAAAGGATATCAGTTACAAGGTGGTAAATATACCATCAGACAACAACTAGGTACTGGAGGTTTTGGGATTACCTATCGTGCTAGAGATAAGAGTGGGCAACAATTTGTGATTAAAGCTCTGAATGAGACGGTACAAAATCAGCCTAACTTTGCTAAGTTTCAGCAAGATTTTTTAAATGAAGCATTGCGACTGGCTAAATGTTCTCATCCTAATATTGTTCCTGTTTATGAGGTTATTCAAGAAGGGAAGTTGTGGTGTATGGTAATGGAATATATTGATGGAGAAGATTTAGGAAGTAAAGTAACTAGGAAGGGAAAGTTATCAGAAAGTGAAGCTTTGGAGTATATTTTTCAGATTGGTGAAGCTCTTAGTTATATCCATAGTTTAAATCCGCCCATTCTGCATCGAGATTTGAAACCACAAAATATTATGGTGCGGCGGGGAACTTCTCAAGCTATACTAATTGATTTTGGGATTGCTCGTGAATTTACTCCTGATTTAATGGGAGTGCATACGCCATTTTTAACTAATGGTTTTGCTCCTATTGAACAGTATGATAGATTTGCTAAACAAGCGGCTTATACTGATGTTTATGCTTTAGCCGCAACTTTATATAGTTTAGTTACAGCAAAAATTCCCATTCCTGCACCTATAAGAAATTTGCAATCTTTAACTGAACCTAAAAATCTTAATCCATCTATTAGTAGTAATTTGAATCAAGCTATTTTAAAAGGAATGAGTTTAAACCAGGAACATCGTCCTCAATCTATAGGAGAATGGTTAGGTTTATTAGGAGCTAAAGTTAAGGTAGATTACTTTCAATTGGAAAGTTTACTTAAAGCACATAAGTGGTTAGAAGCGGATAGAGAAACATGGAAATTGATGTTAAAAATAGCAGGGCGTGAGAAAGAACAGTGGTTAGATGTAGCACAATTTAATAATTTTCCTTGTGAAGATTTGCTAATAATAGATAGACTGTGGACTAAATATAGTAATGGGCATTTTGGGTTTAGTGTTCAGAAGCGTATTTGGGAAAGTATTGGGGGCAATTATTATGCAAGTGATGATACTTGGAAAAAATTTGGCTATGTGGTAGGATGGCGTAAGAATCGGGTTTGGCTTTCTTATGAAAATTTATCTTTTAGTTTATCTGCTCCAGACGGAATGTTACCAAGAAGTGTTTGGAGTATGCGGGTAAGTGGGAGAAAGAAAAGGCTTTCTTCTTTAATTGTAAGACTGGAAAAGTGTTGCTAAGAAGTGATTTTTAATATTTGAGCGATTTGAGGATTAAATCTATATAATATCCGGCAATATAACCCTGTTTACTCTCAACTTCTACTTGATACCAATCATTCCGTTTTTGTCCAGCAACCTGATACATCTCCCCTTCTATTTTGGCGAGAATTTTTAACTCTGTACCATCAGTTAATTTGGTTAATATATTATTAGTTGTTATTCTGGCTTCTTTTCTTAAACTGAGGAGAGTTTTACTACCATGTAAATTAACTTTTCCGACTATTTGATTTTGATTATTAAGTGAAGGGATAGGCTTGGGTGAAGGAATATTATTAAGTGAAGGGATAGGCTTGGGTGAAGGAATATTATTAATTAAGGATTTTAGCTGATTATTTTGTCGTTTTTGAAGATAAATAATTATTGTCATGGTGGTTAAAAAGATCAGCAAAGCTATTGTCAGAGAATATTTAGTATAAGTCTGATATTGTCTTTTTAAGAAGTCTGCTTGCTCAAAGGCTGTTTTGTATTCATTAACTAATTTATTGTGAGAAGATAGGTCAATATAAAAGTCTTGAGAGTTACAACAATCGCATATTTTAGGGGGAAGATATTGTTTTTTTTCATTGCCACAATTTCTGCATTTGTATATAGTCATATTACCTTTATATACTATAAGAAATACCGTCTAAAATTTCTTCTATTTCAAAGTCGGCTAGTCCCATTCCTGCTCGTGAAGGAAAATATAAGACATTTTCCCAATCTAGAATTTGTAGCCAGGGCGGTGTTTCTGGAGCAAATAGAAGTAGCCTTTTTGCAGTTAGAGACATTTCATTCCATTTATCAGTCAATTCATCAAAGGTTTTAGGAATGTTATTAGGATAATGACTTGGTTTTGGTTCTCGTTCTAAAGCATGAGCGGAAGCATCAGTCAATAAAGCGATTACATGACGCTCATGACGCTGTTTAACATAATTTGGCGAGGTTTCCCAAGGGGATTGAATGGCTAAAGCTAAGGCTTCTAAAGCGCTTTCTGGTTCATCTCCTCCACCATGAGCATAAATTCCATTAATAAAACTACTAAAAGCCGATACTTCTTCGGGAAGTTTGAAAAATTCAGAGCTTACCATTACTACGTCAGGTGCATCTGCCCAATAATCACGAAAAGCTATAACTTTGACTCTAAGCTGATCTATTTCCCTTCCTCTGTCAGTTATTTTGTCTCTTAATTTTTGGTTCAATTCAGGAGCTAATGTTTTAAGTGGTTCAATTATACACTGCATATCACTGGTAGCATCAATACAGAAAACTAAATCAATTGCATATTTTGTCGAATGAAACATAACTTTTCTAACTCCTTAAATAAAAACAATGCCAAATGTATTTAACTTGATTTATTTATGCAATGTTTTTGTGCAACACAGCTAAAATTTCATCCATCTCAGAGTTTTTTAGTCCTTCTCCAGCTTGAGAGAGAAATTGAATTGCATTGTCGCAACTATTAAAAATTTCATTCCAAGGTGATACTTCTGGTGCGAAAAGTACCAATCTCTTTGACCTTAAAGATAATTTATCCCATTCATTCATTAGTTGAGCAAAACTTTTAGAAATATCTTGTAAATAGGAAATTTGTTGAGATGAATTATTTTCTAAAGGATAAGCTGATTTATCAGTGTATAAAACGATAATTTGTCTTTTTTTGCGAAAGATAGGATTAGTTTCCCATGGTGATTTTATAGCTAAAGCTAAAGCTTCTAAACTATTAGAACAATTGCTGGTCTCTAATTCTGGTTTAATATTCTTAATAAACTTTTCAAAACTGGATTGTTCATTTGGCAATGAAAAAAATGGAGAGCTAATAATAGCTTTTTCAGAAGGACATAAGTTAAAATCAGAAAACACTATTATTCTTATTCTGTGTTGGTCAATTATTTTTCGATATTCTCTCATATCAGTTTCTAGTTTTTTAGGAAAATCAATTACTTGTTGTTTAACATTTTCCAAAAATGAAGTCATGGAGTTAGTATTGTCAATACAAAAACACCAGTCAATTGAGTAATTTTTTACACCCTCTAGGTTATCAAAATTACTTTGATTTGGTTCTCTTGACTCTAAATCAATAAAAAAGTTAGTACCATTACAAGAATTGCAATTCTGGGGTTTAGTTTCTGCTTTTATTTCAAGACCACATTGACTACACTTATAGATTTTTAAATCTTGAGACATGATTGATACTCCTAATTAAACAATGAATCAGCGATGTAAAGAATTAGACAGATTTGCAAAATAATGTTTTATTGCCACCAAATTTTACGAGCCGATTCAATTATTGTTAAAACTTTGCCATCATCATCGCCATTAACTCGTCCAGCCAGTTTGGAAAGCCATCGAGCAGGTATTTTTTCTTTACCATGTAAAGCCCCCATAACAGCCCCTACGATCGCACCTACAGTATCATTATCTTGAGTATCATTAACTGCTCTAATAATAGCTTCTTCTAAATTATTACCATGTCGCATCAGAATATAGATAACAGTGGGTACAGTTTCTAATAAATAAGATCCAGAATACCATTGATTACAAGCATCTACTACAGAAAGTTGACGACTATAGGCTTGGGTTACTTTTTCTTGAACAAATTGCCAAAGGTATCCAGAATAGTTAGTAAAGGCACCACCACGAGGATGATAACTGTTATCTATTTCTAAACCTTGGGCAATACTAACATAAGTTTTTAACCACCAATTTGCTTCTGGAGTAGTATCAATTTGTAATAACTGCCAAATCATATAAATAAATGATAGACAAGCAGCAATAGAACCAGAATCATTATGAGTTAACATAGCCGAAAGTGCTGTATCTGCCCAAAGATTAGAATTCCCTGATTTGAGATAAGGAATTATCATGGGAGCAATTCGCATTAAAGCACCATTTCCGGCTGATTTAACTCCACTTTGATGCCAGGGTTTTCCTGATTTATAATTGCTGAGAAATCCTCTAATTGTAGAACCAATACCATTGATTCGGTGTGTAGAAAACTGTTGAGCAACATTTTCAGGATTAAAACCCCTATCTTGGTTCATTTGTTCTAATGTCCAGAAAGCTAGTTGGGTATCATCTGAAGGTAAACCAATAGGTTGAGAAGCTGCATAGGGATGGGGGAGATAGTCTCTAATTTCACCAAAACGAGCTTTTCGTTGTTGAGGAGTCATTCCCTCACTTGTATTTCCTAAAGCATCTCCAATTGCCAAACCTAGCATCATTCCCTCAATACGACTCCATTTAAAGCTTTGTTGAGATTGCATAGAAGGTAAATTAATATCAAATAGAGGACTGGATTTAATATTAATTTGATGGTTTTCTAAAAGTTGATTAAGGGTTTTCGAGTTATTCATGGGATTCATTAGTTAATTCAGGGGGATTTTGCTCTGTTTCTTCTTGATTTTCCTTGGCTAATTCAGTCGAAATATTAATGGTTTCTTTGCCATCTACTTCTATTAAGCCAATGGGGTCTTCCATTTTCCAAGATGCCATAGGTCTAACTGGTTCAGAAGGGGGATTTTTTAGCTGTTCTTCTTCAGCCGCTTCCATCATGGCAAGGAGTTGTTTTTCCTGTTCTGTTAATTCGCTCATCATTATGACTCCTAAATTTTTAGTGATTGGTTTAAACTTCCATCATTTTAATGTAAGTTTTACCGTTTTTGTTTTCTACGGCTAAAACTTTAAACTTTGTTCCTGAACGAAAAAGCACTTCATCTTCACCAGAAAATTCTGAGAAGTCTTTAATCGCTTTACCTGTTTTGGAAACAATAGTATAAAAAACATTGCCAGAAAATGCTTGAGCAACAGCTAATTTGCTACTGGTACTGGTAAAACCTTGTTCTGTTATAATTTGCCCAACTTTATATTTAGCAAGTTGCTTTTGTTCTACTTTACTTCCTCTAAATACCACCCCCTCGTAATTTGGTAATTTATTCAGAGCTTCAGTCATAAACTTAATATGCTCTTGATAGTCTCGTTTGGCTTGTGTGACATCCCAACCGATTCCCTTTTCAGCACTAGCAAATTTAGTCATTTGTCCTCGTAAGAGGCGGTTGATTTGTTGATAGCCTAGACTTTGTGATGTGTAAAATATTAAAGCGGCAACTGCTTCTATACCTAATCGAGCATAAGCTCCTTTAACTTTGGCTTTGGCTTGATCGAGAAAAATTTTAGGAAGATGACTTAATCCTTTCAGAATTTTTTGAGCATAAGCTGTTCTTTGGGCTGAGGTTATTTTAGCACTAGATGAGTTGATTTGATTAGAATATAATCCTTCTAAAAAGGGTAAACAATCTTCTAAGTCATTAACCGATTCAGCAATTCTAATTTTATTTTCAAGAGAGTTAATACATTGTTCACAGTTTTTAATAGCGCGTGAATAAGTAGATGAGAGCCTTTCAAACATTTCTTCAAATTGATAGATATGGTAATCATAACAACTTGATTTAAGGTTATACCATTGATTGAGAACTCTTGACCATTCATCTTGAAGAACTTCATGGAAGTTCTTTAATCGGTTTAAGAAATACTCGGCATCTTCTATGTCAAATGATGTTTGTGGCATGATTAGCTTGATATTTACATTTTGTCTATTACTGAATCGAGATTAGTTAGATCATCATCTTTTCTTTCAATGTTGATCTCTTTATCTACAAAAGCAATATATTTATCACATTGAGCTTCAGCTTCTTGATAAATATCTTGTAGTTTTTGGAACAAAGGATAATACTTTTCATACTGTTTATCATGCCAAGTATCATCTACATTTTTCCACTGATTTTCAACCTTTGACCATTCTGATCTCAGTGACTGATTAAAATTTCTTAATTCATCGAGTAATTTTTCAGCATCTGCTCTGACAAAGGATGTTCGTTGTCCAGCCATAGATTATTTCTCCTGTTTATAAATGTTGGTCTTCAAATTCGTCAACAATAGATTCAAAATGATCTAAAAATTGTTCAGAAGCAATTTTGCCAGCATCGATAGCTCTAGCAACTGCTTCTTGAGTTTGTGTAAAGTCTTTAGTAAAGCGGTCTTTACTTGCACCCTGCCAAGATTCATCACACTTATCCCAAGCCGTTTGAACAGATTCAAATTTTTGCTCTATAGCTTGATGAAATTGATCCACAATATCAATAAATCTCTTTAACTGCTCTAAATCAAGATCTAAATCTCTGGGCATAATTTAACCTCACTAGAAAATACGTTTCTTTAACTTACTACTATACTCGATAATTTCCTCAACTGAGGGAACAGCATAAGGTTTAAACTTTTCTGGTTCAGTGGCGATCGCCTTATCCCAGAAATAAGCCATCGAGGAACGTAAATTTTGAGCATAGCTTTCCTCTAATAAGTCCCTAGAATCATCAGGAGGCATTTTCAAAGCAACTCGGAGATCAAAATTACCTAGCCATGAACGATTGTCCCCTGTCAGACTCTTAAAGGTTTTCATGCTATCTAACCAAAGAATAACATGAATGCCTAGTTCTGATCCTTTAGAGAGAAGTTCAAGTAATTTTTTAGCATCCTCAGAGGGTTCTTCACTACGACGACCCTCAACAGGACGTAGGTTTGGTGCATTACTTAACCCACCGACAGCATAAATTAAGAACAGGGATGCACCAAAATTAAGTTCATCGGGGTTTTCTTTGCGTTTTTCCTGACGACTCTCAAATTCTTCAAAGGTTTGTCGTAAGAGGTTTTCCCCTTTCAAGATGTCGTTTTCTGCTTCTGGAAGGCGTTTTCCTACGGTGACAGGAAAGCAGGGCTGAAAAGTATCTCGGAAGGTAGTTGACATTTTTGCCCATTGAGTATCTTCATCTGATGACAGGTCAATGATATTAAATTGGGCTTGTTGGGGTTCAGAGCAGTTGACCAGACTGAGTAAAATTCCGCCTAATAAACCAAAAATAGTTTCCTCTGATAAACCCACTAAGATCATGTTATTACGAGGTCTTCTGCGGAAAATAGCTTTGGTATGATTACCAAGTCTCATGGCTTCTCCTAACCAAGCAACACTAGGAGTTTCTTGAGTTGTCCAGTCTTTTTCTTGAACAAAATCTTTAAGTTCTTTAGATGATAGCCACTGAGAAAGATTAAATAGTGCATTCAGTTGAAGATTATACTTTAATTTCGCAGGTTCAGAGCCTCGAAATACAGTTAAGGGTTCGGTACGTTTAAACCCTTTTTTCTGAGCAATTTGTTGAATATATTGTAAAGCTTTTATTCTTTCTTCTGGAGATACATCAGCAATTTGCCCGATTTGATTGTAGGACTTTTTACCAAATTCTCTATTATAAAGTATTTTTCCAGGTCTATCAAGCAATTCGACTACATCACTATTCCCCTCTGCTAACATAGAACCTGCAACACTTTTTTCCATCTGATGCGCCATCCGCAATTCAATATTTTTATAAATACTAGAACTTATATTAGAAATACTGGGAGATTGAGTAGCAAGAAGCAAATGAATCCCAAAAGCAGGCCCCTGTTTAATAATATTGTCAAAAATTTGGTTTAAACTATGTGTGATAGTATCACTTTCTTCAAATAGAACTTGGAATTCATCTATAACTACTAAAATTCGAGAGAGTTTTTCACCTGAATTATCACGATACTCTTTTAAATTAGTTGAGTTACTCGCTGATTTAAACTTCTGACTACGTTCTTCTATTTGATTCTGAATATACTTAAGAACACTTAGACCAAATTCTCGGTCACTTTCAATTGAAATAACTTTAGCATGAGGAAAATCTTTTTCCTGAATCAAATCATCTTTGTTTTTACTACTTTTTGTTATTTCTGTATCAATATAAATTTGAAATTCAACACCTTTTTTATAGTCAAGTAGATACATTTCTAATTCGTCAGGAGCATATCTCATCGCCAAACTAAGAATAGTAGCGTGTAATGTATAGCTTTTACCTGCTCTTGGTTTACCGGCTAATAAACCAAAATTAACGAATAACCCATCTTCATTTTGTCCCATCCAAAATTCTAGTTGTCCTTCTGTACCTAGCGATCCAATGGGGGCTCTGATTTGTTGACGACTATCGTATTTTTTAGACCATGCTGAATGAATATCTGGATAAAAGTCGGTAAAAGGAAAGGCTTCTGTTTTTATTTCCTTAAATGTTGTGGTAAGAAGATTGGTCAGTTGATTAAATTGATCTTTCGGTGGTGGTGTATCTAAAAGAATGTTAAATTGTTCATTAATTAATGGAGTGGTAAATAAACAAGTTTCTCCATAGTATTTTCCTGTGGGCTGAATAACAGTGCAGTAGTTATTGAAATTTTTATAGTTAAAATCACGAAGTTTTTCTATGGTTTCATCAATGTGAATAACGACATAAACTCCTACTCTTGCACCGTTCCGCAATAAACTTTCAATAATCTCTCTGGAGTTGTTATCAAAAGCATTAGGAAAATCAGCAATAAATAGATAACGATAGGCTTCTTCAACTATTTTATTATGTTGGTTAAATTCCTCAATATTTTTATAGTCTTTCCCTAAACGGTTTTGAATAATTGCCTGAACATGATTATTTAATGATTGTAATTGTTCTCGAATGTCACTACTACTGGTATAAACTTGTTGTCCAATCATTAATGATGGTAGTTTTCCATTAAAAGGGAAATTACTACCCATATCAATAGGATCTATAAAGGTACACTTTAGTTTTCGTACAGGAAAGGTACAAATAGTCCTTAATGCCATTGATTCAAGGGCATTAACAGCATTTTTTCTGGTTATATTATCATTACTGAAAATGGCAATGTGTCCGGGATAAGTTTCCTTTTGTAATGTAGAGTGAGAGCGAATAGGAACAAAAGCAGCAGAGATGATATCTACGGGTTCTGATTCTTCTTCGAGTTTTTTAACTTTAAAATTGCTTCTTACCCTAGATGGAGAAGTTGAACTCGCTGTTGTTTCAGAAGTTTCAACAGAGGGTTCTTTACTTGATGGCTTTTCCACACGCTTAAGTCCCCCTATCCGTAATTTTCGGGGCGCTTCCCCTGTTGTTTGGGGGCGATAACTGGTGGCATTATGTTCAGAGGGAGTCCAGCGTGGGTCACTCCAAGGAAAGGAGAGTAGGCGAGGGGGGTTAGAGGGTAAATCTGTACTCATAATAATTAATGCCTATACACTTTTAAAGTGTAGGAAGTGTATTTATCACCATATAAACATACTTTAACATAATAACTAGCTGCTTTGACATAAAAATTATTGAGTTCGTCATCTCCTTCTGTAGTTTGTTTTGAGTTGGGAACAGCATTACCGTTTAAGATATTAATATTTTTTTAAATAAATAAAAATAATAGGCTGACTATAGTTGATATAGAAAATACTATAAATAACCTTTTGTACAGGGCTTTTCTTTTTTCTAAAACAACTATTTGATCTTGTAAAGTTTGTTTTTGTAATTTTAATGTTCCCATGTTGGTTATTAGCGATAAATTTGTTTTTTCCAATTGTTGATTTAAGCGTGTCTTTTCTTGGGTGAGTTCTTTTTGTTGTTGTTGTAAGAGTTCTTTTTCTTTAGCTAAAGATTTAACCTGCTGACTTAAGTTGTTAATCTCAAGTTTGAGGCTTGTCTCTAAATCCTTATTTTTGGGAGGTTTTTCTGATTCCTCTGTTGTTTTTTTATTTTTTTGGCCTCCTAAGCCTAATCCTCTTATTGATGTTAATGGCTTTGGTGATGTATCAGGGCTATTTTCTTCTGTGGTTACAGTTGTTTCTGTTAAACGACTTACTTGTTTTCTGAGTCGTTTACATTCTGCTTCTAATTGAGTATGATTTAATAAATCAACAAAAAATCTTGATTGCCCACAGCTCGGACATGGAGAAGGCGGATACTCACCTTTTTGCTCAAGACTACATACAGTACAGTGAAAAGTTTTTTCCATATTAGAACCTCTATTTGAACTTATTGATGATATTTGTTAAACAAGAATGAACTTCTTGAGCAGTTGGTCTTTTTTTAGGACGTGGTGCAATCATATTTTTCATTAATTGAATTATTTTTTCTTCAGGTGTAAGATTCATAGTTGATCTAACTCTACTGTCACTTTTTATATAAGGCTCTAGTGAAAGTCTATTTTCATTAATAATAGTTTCAGCCGGACTACAATCAGAATCACAAATAGGAAGTTGACCAAGCCAATATTTACTAAAAACTAACCCTAATGCAAAAATATCAGATTTAAAATCTGGGGTCTGGGTTTTACCTCCTGTGATCTTATATTGAAGTAACTCTGGCGAATAATAAGTAGTATCCCCAACAATATCATCACAATTTATTATCCCTCCAGCAATAATACTGTCATCAAAATCAATGAGTTTAGCTATTGTTTTAATCCCATATTGGTGAACTAAGAGATTATCTGGTTTGATATCAAAATGAATAATTCCCTGAGAATGTAAAATACTCACAGCATAAGTGGTAGTCAGCATAACAAACAACCGTTGTTCAGGAGATAGAGTATGAACATCTTTGATAATAGAATTAGTATCAATTTTATGGGTAACTTTAAAGTAATGTTGTGGTCCATCAGGAGTGTTGCTGTGCTTAAAAAAATCCACAGGTTTTACAACTAAACCACCATCCCCTAAATGAGAAAGAGCTTCTTGAATCGCTTTATGTCTAGCTTCAAATAATTCACAAAGCTTTCTTTTTTTAGGCTTGTTTTCTTCGCTTCCAGATGATTCTTTACCGGGATAAATATACTTTTTAAAATGTTTAATAAAGTATTCGGTTCCATTGTAAGAGGCAAATCCCCATTCACAATTACCAGCTTTTATAAATTTACTGGTCAATTTATATTTTCCGATTTTGTCTCCGATTTTATAAGCCATAATTATCTATTTTTTGCGTAATTTATTTAGTAAATAGTAAAGCTAAATTAATTAAATGGTAAGCCAATTCCCCCATATTGAAATGAGCGTTGAGGTTTCAAAGAATTTAAGTAGTATTGACACCTTTTTACTGCTGATTTATCTTGACTTTGATAAATATTTTGAGCTAACTCAAAATATTTTATGGCTTCTGGTTTGTTGTCAAGAAGTTGATAAATTCTTCCTCTTAGCTCTGGTACTTCTCCTTGATTTATTTCTGTTTTAGATTCATATATTTGTGAACAAAATTTAATAATTTTATGACGTTCTTCCTCACTAACTAATATTTCTTCAAGTTTGGTAACTTGAACTAATGCTTTGATAAAATGAATTATATTACTACGAATATTATCATCATCAATATGCTTAAGATAATCTTTTTGAGAAAATATAGAATTAACTTTGATAAAATGAGTCCTAGCTAATTCATAGTACGTTTTAACTTCTTCTTTTTTATCTTTATTAAAATAGGTAAATTTATTTTTTTCATCAGCTTCTTTAGAATAGGCTAATCCCAGATAAGATAATGCTTCTATATGAGAATAATCTATTAAAGTTACTTTTGAAAATCTACCTATAGCCATCACATAATTTTTGTGTTTAGGTTGCAAATATTGATGACCTTCATCTAAGTATTGTTTGATTTCCTCATATTCAGGAGATGTTTTACTTATGGTTTCATTACCTTGTGATGATTTTTTATTTTCAGTTTTTTCTCCATTTTCAGTATTTTCAGCAGTAGTTTCTATTTCATTACTCTGTGCTGATTCTTTATTTTCATTTTGTTTTTCAGGTTTCGATTTTTCTGGGATAGTTTCTGTTACAACTTCACTATCCTTTAATGATTGCTTATTTTCAATTTCTTTATTAGAGGGACTTTTTTGTAGAAAAGCTGGAACTTCCTCATTATTTTCACCACCACTAATAGACTTAGTTTCAATAATTTGTTTCGGTTTAATTTTACTTTGTCCTAGTCTAGCTTCATATTGAGTACGATATTGTTCCCAAATCTCTAAAGATTTATCATAAGATAATTCCTCTGATTCTCTATCTTTAGCATCCAATGATTCTAAGTATTTATATCTATCTTGATAACCTTCTTTAAATCGGGAAAAATCAGCGTCAAATTTTATTGGACACAAGAGTAAGGTGACATCATCTGATTTAGTTTTTATATAGTGTTCTATTAGTAAAGTTTGCCAATCATCTTCATTTTCTGACTTAAATAAAGAATCAAGAATTAATTGTTCTAATTCCCAAGGTCTTAAGTCATCAAAACAACCATCGGTACAAGCAATAACTAAACCTGATTCTGTTATCTTTTCCGATTTAAAATTAACTTCCCAATCAGATTCCATCTTAGCAGATAAAGTTTTAGAAATCGGTGAACCTGATACATGATGAAAAGCATCTTTGTCTTCTTTTAAATCATCTTTAGTTAATTGTTGTAAACCATGTTCAGCACTTAAAAAATAGATGCGGGAGTCCCCTATCCATGCTATATCTAATTGAAAAGCATTTTCTTCAGAGGAAATACGAACTAAAGCCATAGTTGTACTAAAACTTCTTTTGGCTAGACTCCCTCTTATGCTAGATTTTTTACCTGATTGTTTCTGTATTTGATCTAGCTCTTTAAGTTTAGATTCAATCTTTTTTTGTAATCCTTTTGCAAATGATTCATCAAATTTATATTGGTTATTCTTAAAAAGATTTTGAAACCAGTTTTGCGTGATATTCCTAGCATGAAAGGACGCTTCTTTTCCGCCAAGTACGCCCCCCAGACCATCAAAGACTGCCATCACATAACTAGCACCATAAGTCTCCTTAAAAGAGGAGTCTTCTCCTTTCGCTTCTAAATTAATAATTAGTGCCTTCATAGGATTAAAAATGTAGATATTTTTCAAGTATTTGAACTATAAAACTGATGTTGAAAGTTAAATCAAGCTGTTATTGAATGCTACCAGCTAGACCCTCTAGTATTTCATCTATCTCAGATTCTTCTAAACCCTTTCCTGCTTTTGAAGGAAAATAGAACGCATTTTCCCAATGATCTTCAATCTGAAGCCAAGGCGGTGTCTCGGGTGCAAATACAACTAAACGTTTTGGATCTAGGGGGAGTGCATCCCATTCATCTGTTAAATCATCAAAAGTTTTAGGTAGATTAGTTGGGTAGTTACTCGGTTTAGGAAGTTTCTCCAAAGGATGGGCGCTTGCATCAGTACACATGAGAATGACATAGCGTTTTTTGCCAAAATTTTGGGTTTTGTCCCAAGGTGAGCGAATAGCCAAAGTTAAAGCCTCTAAAGCATTTTCAGGTTCATCACCACCACCATCAGCATAGATTCCATTGACAAAACTACTAAAAGCAGATGCTTCTTCAGGGAGTTTGAAAAATTCAGAGCATACCATCACTTTATCAGGTGCATCTTCCCAATAATCACGGAAAACAATAACTTTAATTCTCAGTTGGTGAACTTGCTTACTCATTTTAGCCATTTTAGCTTGTAGTTTTTGATGAAAGGTCAAAGCCGATGCTTTAACTTCCTCAATGACAGGCTGCATTGAACCTGTAGCATCAATACAGATTACTAAGTCAATGGCGTATTTTGATCCTTGTCCTGCTACCATCTGATTTTATCCGAAACAACAAGTTTAATTATAACGTTACGGGTCAATAGTCCAGACAGTTTTTAGAGAAACGGCTGAAACCGTCATTCTACAGTTGGTGATCACGGCAATCTTGGAGTCTGAAACCCGCATTCTACCGTTGCCCATTAAAAATTACCCCAAGTATTGATAGGTAACTCCCCGATTAAAATCTTGGCTGAGTCATTTACTAAAACAATTTCCATCTAACCATAACATAACTTCGGACACTTTTGAATGGGCAACAACATAATCAAGGTTTGAGGCAAGTTACGACTAACGGGACTTAGACAAAATTGAACTTAGCCAAACCAATAGGCCATATCAGGGCGGCTACCGCCGCCCCATCGAACCAAACACCCAATCCTTCAACTCTACATCCCTTACGCCTAGATCCTATCTATAATATGTAGGGTCAGCCTGAATCCTCTCCTCGAAGTCCATATTTTCCCAGTGTGCAATAACCCTCCCCGGTCTGTCCATCAAATCCGCAGGAGCGCTGCTGGGACGCACGAATGGGTATTTACCCTCATCTTCCGGCGCGATCGCCAACTCCACAAGCCCAGTATCATCCTCTTCAAACGAAACTGGACTAGCGATCGTCAAACTTGACAAATCCAATCCAGATTCTCGCCAATTACGCGCCAGCATCCACGAAGAAAGAAAATGGCATCATTGCCTAACAAATCTTACCAGCACAAGATGGGTTATTTGATTTCGGGGAAGTAGCACAAGCCGATCGCATCCAACTCAACATCACTCAGCACCTTGGACTCCATCTCACACAAATCTTGCAGCACGACTTTGACGTTTGGAAATTGAAAATACTCCGTCAGCTTGCCAATGCGGTGATTAAACGCTTTGTATCTGTGTTTGAAGTACAGTTCCACATTCCCCCGGTATTCCCATAATCCCAGCAAATTGACAACCACATCCGAGTAATGCGCTCTCACATCCCGCTGCACCTCGGCTATCCTTTGGTCAATGTGACGAGTCGTAACGCCAATTTTATAGAAGCTGTGCCCATCTGCTTTTACTTCAAGAAAATAGAGCGAGTTCACCAGAATGCGTCGCAACTGCGATCGATAAATCAGCAAATCAGCCCGCCGTTCGTCAAAGCAGGATAACCCCGCAGCTTCAGCAATCTCTACAGAACTTTCCAATGAAACCAGCTCCGACAGCAGCAAAGGTTCTTGCACTTTGTTGAACAATGCCAGGGGAAGCGCACCAACTGGGATTTTGCCGAGGTGAGTGAATTGATAAATGCGATCGCCCTCCGACTCCAGCAATCCTTTCAACTGCCATCGAAAGTTTACCAAATCTTTGGGAATGGCGTAATTTTGTGCGCCGTATTCTTTCCACAGCACTTTCAACTGTTCCAATTCCTCACCCTTGAGTTCGATGTTGAAGTTGTCGTAGAGGGGCAGCGAGGGAAAAGCTTTGGTTTTAATCCGCTGTGACACGGGCTTACAAGTTTCCTCAGTGTGCGCGAAGTGATGTTCTTTCACCGAACCTTTTTTTGCTGTCAATCCGCCACCGCAGTAGAGACAAGTTAGCTGAGTTTTTCCCCGCGACACTTCATCAATGCTCGTCAGTTCGCCACTGGGATCAACACCAAATTTTAGCCACATTGTCAACAATTCTCCTAAAAGCAGGTTTTGTGATGCACCCGCTCCACATGACCAACGATTCTAACAAATCCAGGGGGTAGGGCTTCTGCCGGGGGAAAGAAAGCTCTAGGCACTCGATGCTCTTGATGCGTGACTTTAATCCTTGCATCCACCAAAATCTAAAATCTAAAATCTAAAATCCAAAATCTAAAATCTAAAATTGCTCGTCACCAATCAGGAATTTCTTCAGGCTCCGAGTCTGATCGGCCTTGTGACAGTTGCTCTCTCGGTAACGGCACAGCCGACAATTCATCCTCTACAGGGGGAAATGTGGATTTCCCCGTGTAGGAAAGCATGGAAAGTGAAGCAATCGCTCCTTTGACTTGATCCGGCTTCACCTCTAAGTAGCGCTGTAACTGTTCGAGGTTACTGTGGCCGCTGATTTCTTGAATAATCCGCAGTGGAATCCCCGCATTGCTCATCTGAGTCAGGGCCGTTCTCCTAAAACTGTGGGTGGATGCTCCCTCGATGCCAGCACGATCGAACGCTTCCCTCAAAATCCGATCTGCTGAATCTGATTGCAGATGCTTCCAATGGTGACAGCGGTGGCGACCTGGGAATAAATAAGTCTGACCCGCGTGGGGTTTCCAAGATGTCAGGAGACTTCGCAAATCTTCAATGACTGGAATTGTCCTGGTTTGGAGCTTTCCTTTGGTGTTGGCTTTGCGGAAGTTGATTGTAGAACGGACGGTGCCAGAGTTTGTGTAGATATCCTTGACCATTAACGAACAAGCTTCGGCAATCCGACAGGCGGTGTAGAGACAAACTCCGAAGAGGGTGCGATCGCGTGAGGAAAGCAAACCTTTGTTGAACAAAAGCTCGATTTCCTGTTGCGTGAGTATTTTGGCTTGGCCGTGCCGTTCTATCTTCATGTTGGTGTAAACTCGACCCGATACCACAGAGTTTGCCGCAAATACTGCATTACTGCATCCGTCGGGGGGATTTCTTAACGTGGCAGTGATGGGGTTAAGGTTTTGGTTCGGGCGATCGCTCCGGAGGTTTGATATGTTTGGTTAATGATACAAGCGCTGCGTTTGAGGTAAAATAATGCCGTTGAGAGCATTTTTTGCAGGCCGAGAGCTATTAGCCCCTCTGATGTCCGATGAAGAATGGCTGAATTTAAAAGCTCAGCGCCCAAAAGTTAGACTGTGCTGTTGCGACTCTACTGGATACTTACGCACGTCTAAACTCGGCACCAAGCATTTTGTTCACGGCAAGGACAGGATTTGTAATTGGGCACCGGAAACGTGGCAGCACCTATTAGCCAAGACTGAAATTGTTCGAGTCTGCCAGCAATTCGGCTACGACGCAAAAACAGAAGTTTCAGGCTCTGATTGGAGAGCGGATGTTTTAGCCACCAAAACTGACCGGGGACAGTTAATCAAGCTAGCTTTTGAGGTGCAGTGGAGTCCGCAAACTTTAGAAGAAACTGCTGCAAGGCAAGCCAAATATCAGCGGGATGGCATTCGCTGCTGCTGGCTGTTTCGTAAACTTTCTACATCTCCTGATTTTAGTTGCCAAGACTTACCTATGTTTAAGTTATGGCTGGACTCAAAGGATGCTCTAATGGTTGATGCCTCTACCAGAACCCTGACGCTTTCTGAATTTATGGCAGCTCTGCTGTCAAGGCATTTTAAATTTGCTTCTCATTACCAAGTCTGTCAAATTCAGCAAGTTAAGGTAGTTTTTTTTGCTGTGATTTGTTGGAGATGCCAACAACAGCACTACCTTTATTACATCCCCAATGCTGGTTATTATTCAGAATGCGGAATAAAAATAGATGAGGGAGCTTTTGGGGCTTTCGACAGCGACTTTTGGCTGTTTAGACCTGAACTTATCCAATCCGTCAAAAACTATTTAAAAACAGAGGCAGGTCAAACAATCCGCATGGGAGAGCAATTGCTTAGGTAGCAATTAAATAGACAAAGTAGTACACTTATAGACAAACCTCGCTGAGTGTATTTATGTTTAAGCCCGCGCGTGTTTGCTCATAAACTTGGGTTCTCTGTAAAAACCCTGCAACATTGAAATGTCGCTCTTAAGTTGCCAGCCCAGTACAAAGTATGCCAGACTTGGAAAACCCAGAAATACAGTGTTGAGGTCGAGCAATGCTTCTGTCCATCAAAACAAAGTTAAAGCTAAACAAGAGTCAAATCACAATGATGAGTAAGCACGCTGGAATAGCGAGGTTTACTTATAATTGGGGATTGGCTACTTGGAGTAACCTTTATACAGATGGATTGAAGCCCAATAAATACCTACTCAAGAAATTCTTTAACAATCATGTAAAACCTGAATTTACGTGGATTAAAGAGGCAGGAATCTGCCAGAAGATCACTCAATACGCTTTCGACAATCTTGGCGATTCCTTCTCTAGATTTTTCTCAAAAAAAGGTGGATATCCCAAATTCAAGAAGAAGGGGCATCATGATTCCTTCACGATTGATGCAGGTGGTAAACCAATGACCGTAGGTGGTACGTCCATAAAGCTACCAACAATCGGCTGGGTAAAAACCTACGAGGGATTACCCCACACTACCTGCAAATCAATCACCATTTCACGTACTGCCGATAGTTGGTTTATCGCATTTGCTTACGAACAGGAACATGAGCCAACTATAAAAGAACACGATGTTGTGGGCGTTGACTTGGGGGTTAAAGAGTTAGCAACGCTTTCAACGGGAGTTATTTTCCCTAACCCAAGACATTACAAAACGCATCTGAGTAAGTTGCGTAGATTGTCAAAGGAGTTGTCCAGAAAGACGAAAGGCTCTAGTAATAGGCATAAAGCTAAAACCCAACTATCAAAACATCACGCTAAGGTAGCGAATCTCAGAAAGAATACTCTTCATCAAATCACTACTTACTTATGCAAAAACCACGCAAAAATAGTAGTAGAAGATTTAAATGTTTCTGGGTTATTGTCTAATCACAAACTAGCTCAAGTCATAGCTGATTGTGGATTTTATGAATTCAAACGTCAGCTAGAATATAAAGCTAAAAAGTTGGGCTGTGAAATAATTATTGCTGACCGTTGGTTTCCTTCGAGTAAGACCTGTTCAAACTGTGGACATATCCAAAATATGCCGCTAAAAGAAAGAACTTACAACTGTGGAAGTTGCGGTCATTCGATGGACAGGGATTTGAACGCAGCAATTAATTTATCACGCTTGGCTAAAGCGTGAAAGCTTACTGAGGGATAACCGCTCCCATGCTCCCAATGAAGTAAGAAATAAATGTCTAGACTTGTCTAGGATTTGTATAGCAGATCAAGAAACGGTACAGCAAGACAGTCAGGCGCTCTTATATGTCGTTTGGATGCCAAAAATGCGATGCCATTTGGGGCGACCATTTCTATTTTGAGGCTATGTCTGAAGCTTGGTATGGTTATATTCCTACCATCGAACGCGACCTGCAAATAAGCTTACCTCATCCCGTTATATTGGATGCAAAACCTCATTGGTGCTATTCAACAACAGGCAGTTTTTGCGATTGAAGGAGCAATAGCATTAATGTTCTTTGAGATCGCTCGCCAAAAACTCCGCAGCACCCGAACGTTGGGAAGGAGCGATCTCACTCTCGCGTCTCGTGACCGTGTTGAGGGCGATCGCCCCAAGTTCCCGAATCATCCTGTCGTACAAGCACCTGGGTGAGAAAACCAAACGACGAGCAGTGCAGTATTTAGAGTTTTGAGCTTGGTGGTGGGGAACTTGGGGCGATGGACACAGGAACGACCCGCTGAAAATGGAAAGGTGCAGCAATGGCATTGAGCCTCAAGGAAATCCCTATTTCCAAGGGTGAATTGTAATGAGGAAGAAGTAAATACTTCCGTCCTTTCTTCAATTCAACTTATGGCAGCATCTCGTCGGGTATTGATTTTTGCAGATAGCGATAATACCGTTATTGCAGCTCAAAGCTTTAATAGAAAGCTAGATTGGCTGAAAATCCGCGACTATCTCGCCGATCCTTCAGAAGGCAGAGAAATAATTGAAATGGTAATCTATGTTGGGTTGCCTCCAGCAAGAGAAAGATTTGAAGAACAGCGCAAAACAAAAGAAAAATTCATCTATTGGGCGAGAAGTAACGGGTTTTTAGTCGTTACTAGAGAAGGCAAAGCAAAAGGGGATGAATACGAAAGTAATGTCGATATCGTCATGGCAATGGATGCGGTTGAATTGGCTTTAGAAATGCGCCCCGATATCGTTGTCTTAGTGACCGGAGATTCTGACTTTGCCTATCTAGCAGAAAAGCTCCGAAGGCGAGGTATGCGGGTCGAAGTTGCCTCCGTCGAACAATCTCTCGGTAACGAACTCAAAAATGCTGCTAATAGTACCGTAGATTTGATTGAAATTTTTGATAAATTTGAACTGGTGAAGCCAGAGGAGGATGATGTTCGTTTCTACTGGATACCGACTGAAGCTGCGTCGATGGTTTTAACGATCGGCAGCTCCAAGTCAGAACCGCCCCCAAAGTATTATGTAATCTAGGTTTGAGCCAATATTAATGGGTAGGTTTGATACGCCATATCTCCCTCGACGCACCTCACCAGGCTTTGTTAGTGAATCAGCCAGGAGGTGTGGAGATACGAGGTTTCGATTTAGGCAGTTAAGAATTGAATCCGTCAAAGCCCTGCAAAATCTGACGTTTGACACTGTAGGAGAGTTACTGTGCGTTCATCGACGCACCTCGCCAAATCTCTGAAACCCTGATTTTTTGGTTGACCTGCGTCGATGCTTTACCCTGATTGGGTTTGAGGCGGGCGATCGGACTGTTTTTGAGGTGTAACTGTGGTAGAGTTTTGGTGGTGCGTCGATTTAAGGGCTGGAATCCACTCTGGGTATAGGCTCTGTGGCGAACTCCCTACCGATTGGGTTAAATCGGATTAGTTGGAAACGCTTCCGTTGGTGACCCGTAACAAGTTTCCGTCGGCCCTACCGATTGGGTTAAATCGGATTAGTTGGAAACACTGTCCTTACTGAAGCGCATCTGCGCTTTATCCCCCAAAGGATTTCCCCCTACCGATTGGGTTAAATCGGATTAGTTGGAAACACCCTCATAGTCGTCTTCTTCCCCTTCGTCGTAACCACCGGCGTCCCTACCGATTGGGTTAAATCGGATTAGTTGGAAACATCTTTGAGCTTCTTGCTCAGAAAAAAACGCAGTTGCATCAGCCCTACCGATTGGGTTAAATCGGATTAGTTGGAAACGAAAGGGTGGTTTTATACCACTACCACAAAGGAGTTTGTCCCTACCGATTGGGTTAAATCGGATTAGTTGGAAACTTTACCAGAGGGACCAAGTATTTGTGTCTCTACTGGCTTCCCCTACCGATTGGGTTAAATCGGATTAGTTGGAAACTCTGTGTCGTCAGCAAACCCATCGTTTGAAGTTTGCCCTACCGATTGGGTTAAATCGGATTAGTTGGAAACTAATCATCATAACCCTCGTAGTCCTTTTTGTCTTCCCTACCGATTGGGTTAAATCGGATTAGTTGGAAACGTAGGCAGCAATTACGCTGTCCATTTCGTTTTGCGCTTCCCTACCGATTGGGTTAAATCGGATTAGTTGGAAACCCTCAATCATTATCCAACCTTTTTCAGGTGGAAAAAAACCCCCTACCGATTGGGTTAAATCGGATTAGTTGGAAACTTCCTGGGTTGTGTGAGACCAAAATGACCAAGACCAACGCCCTACCGATTGGGTTAAATCGGATTAGTTGGAAACGTTGGAAAGAACGGGTGCAACTGGAACAACAGGTGCAAACAACCCTACCGATTGGGTTAAATCGGATTAGTTGGAAACGAAATCGATCCATCTCTGAACGTTATTTCGACCGTAGCCCTACCGATTGGGTTAAATCGGATTAGTTGGAAACAATCTATGCAGATTACCTTCATTGTAATAATGCAAAATCCCTACCGATTGGGTTAAATCGGATTAGTTGGAAACTTTTCTAGATTGTTACAATTATGGATCCAATAGAGCTTTCATCCCTACCGATTGGGTTAAATCGGATTAGTTGGAAACCAACAGTGAACTGTTACGACGTGAGTTCCAGGTTCCTCCCTACCGATTGGGTTAAATCGGATTAGTTGGAAACATTTGTTTTGACACCAATCTTGGCGAAGTCGTCACCCTACCGATTGGGTTAAATCGGATTAGTTGGAAACTTGCTAATTCTCCAGTTGGAGAAAAAGTGGTGCTACCCTACCGATTGGGTTAAATCGGATTAGTTGGAAACAAACTGACCTTTTTGACCGTTTGGAAGGCGACACTCCCTACCGATTGGGTTAAATCGGATTAGTTGGAAACGACACCAATAATCAACAGCTTCTTGTCGCTGCTTCCCTACCGATTGGGTTAAATCGGATTAGTTGGAAAAACCAAGGTCGATCGCCCTTAACAAAAAGACGATCGCCCTTAACAAAAAGACGATCGCCCTTAACAAAAAGACGATCGCCTATAATAAAAGAAAAATATTCAAGTTAATGATATTGGTGCAACATCTCAGTCATCAACCAACTGCACCAATAACTTAGCTAAAGCTTGCACCATCGGGCGAGTAGAAGCATTTTCTCCCCTAGCTAAATGGTGAACGCTACCTGTCAGTATGGGAGATTCGCTAGTAATTGTGTCTGTCGTCTCGTCAAACTTGCTATAAATAATCGCAATAAAAGGCAGCGGTTTTTCTAGTTCATTTTCACAAAACTCTTGCCAATCTGCAACATCTTGCTCAGTCTTTGCTAAAATCACGGCATGAGTTGCTTGTGACATAATCATTCGATTCTCATCGGTGGGAATTTTACCGCCCACGTCAAACAGCAGCAGAGAATTCTTAATCGTAGCAATATCTCTAACTTTGGCGTTCGCGAATTCAGGCGTGAATCGGGCTTTGTATTCTGCCTTGAGTTTGGCGGCTAACTCAGGATAATTTTGAGCAGTTTCAGAGAAATAAGAACCGTCGCCATCGGGACAACCTGAAATTACATAAAAATCTTGCGGAGCATTTTCGAGTTTCAAGATGGCTTGTTTTAAAGCATCCCGCAATACAGTTTTTCCCGTATTGGGAGGCCCGCACAATACCACTTTGACCGCAGGTTCGGGAATGTATTCGATATCCACACTTTGCCCAACTTGATAATCCTTAGTATGGCTGACAGTCACGATATATTTATCGAGTCCCCTCTCTCCCAGTTTGGGGTCGAAAACTGCCACGCCGCCGTAAAGGTGTGTAACTTGACTCGCGATCGCAAAACTGGCTAAAACAGTTGCGCGTCCCTTAATTTTTAATATTTGTTTGCCCCCTGGCAATTGTCCAGACTCGATTAAGTTTGCTAATTGCGCTGTGGCATCCCGTACAATTTGGTCGCCGTCTGCTTGCACGCCGTTATTGATTTGGGCAATCAACACACCATCTTCCCAATAAATTAAAAAAGAGGGGGAAGCGTCGGGAGGAGAAGGAACTTGCTGCACTTCACCCGTAGCAAAAGCAATGCGGCTGCCCACAGGATACTCCGCAGCGGTGCTGATGGCGACAACATAAGCATTTAGTCTGGGATCGGCAATTGCGATCGCCCGATACAAATGCGCTACGTGATGGGCGATCGCATAACTCACCAGCAGCGAAGCGCGTCCATCAATTTTCAGCAAATCGCCGCCTCTTAATTCCCCAGCAGCCTCCATCTCCCGCAAGCACGCCGCCGCATCCCGCACGATTTCGTCGCCGTTCGCTGTAATTGCCGTCCCGTCAGGATTTTTATCAACAAAGCCTACTTTGAGGATATCTCCTTGCCAGCAAATCTGATAAGTCTTCATCGTTGCCATTTCCCTGTATCGACTGCTTCAATTTGTCACAGTTGTGGAAAGGGGGGTTTCCATGTTTGATTAGTGTAGAGAAATAACACGGAATTGAGCCCTACACGCGCCTATATGTCTGACACAACCTTCGACTTTTCGCCTACCGTAGGACTGTTACAGTTGCTCGCGCGGGGTTCTTTGAGACAGAATTTGCCCAAAGCAGTGCGATTGTGGGTGATTTTGCGATCGCACTACGGAGGCGAAACAGATCCGCTGAAGCTGCAACTCGGCGAAACCTTCACTTACAGCAACTGGAGTCAAAAGTTTTTTACGGAAACAGACCAATATCACAAGGATTACACAATCCCCCCCAATCACGATCCGCAGTGTCCCTGCACTCAAACCATTTCCCACTGGCTGTTCGATTCCGATTTGGGAGTTGACAAAGAAGAATGGCAGCAATCTTTTCTCAAGCTTTATCCAATGCCGCAACAGGATTTAGAACGCCTGCTGTCTGCCGGAATTATTCCCGAAGAAAAGAAAGGCAGCAATCAGAAATGCCTGCCAGAAAATCGCTTGTTTGCCGTTACCAGTAAAAATCTCCAGTATGACTTTAACGCGCTGGTAGAAATGGGTTGGTTGCGAGTGCAAAAAGTGTCGCAGGGTAACAGCACGCGGCTGAAAACTCTATACAGTCGCGTCAAAGAACTTCCCAACCCCGCTATCTACTCCGAAACTGCTAGTTCTGATTTAGAAAGAATCGGTGTCAGTAATATGATTCCCAACGACCTCGCCGATTTCTTTGACGACTTCGGTCGCTCGATCAACGGTGAACAGCGATTTTTTCTAGACATTGAGTATATAGTTCGCCGCCAGTTATCACAGCAAATAAATGAGATAAGAAAGCAATTGAAAGAAATTTGGCATCAAAGTCAAATTTCTCCTATAAAAATCAGCTACGTCAGCGCCCGCAACTTTCAACACTATCAAGATGAAGGAGAAAAATACATTGTATATCCAGTCTGCATTTACTACTCCCACCGCGCTCCTTACTTATTCGCCTTCGGTCAAAATCCCAGAGATGAATCAAAAATCGATTGGTACGATTATCGCCTCGATCGAATTCAAAGCTTGCAAAAGTTAAAATGGGATGAAGTCAATATTGCAGGTTTCTCTCCGAAAATCTGCCAGTCTAAAACACCGAAACAAATAGAAATTTTGAGAGCTCAAGCTTGGGGTTTTGATTTCTACAAACCGCACGAACTTCTGCTACTCAGGTTCAATTGCTATTTTCACTCTCGATACATTGAGGGTACGGAAAGAGAGGAAATATTCAAACAAATTCCTTACAAACACGCCGAAAATCTCATCAAAAATTGCGCCAGCACATCAGCTCAAAAAAAACTAATTTTGGCAGCAATTCAAGCTCGCTCCCAGTCAGATATTTACTGCCGGGTTAATTACCGCGTCGGCGATTACAATGCAATCATGCGCTTGAGAGCTTGGGGCCCAGAAGTAGAAGTATTCCTTCCGGGGCATTTACGACAAATCATGGCAGAAGATATCGAAACAACTCGAAGTTTTTACCGCAGTTAACCTGAGAATCAAATGACAGAAAAACCTAAACTTTCAAATCGCTTTGAACAAGCTTTAGTCTACGCAACTCAAGTTCACGCCAACCAAGTTAGAAAAGGGGGCGACATTCCTTACGTGAGTCACCTATTGAGCGTCGCAGCCTTAGTATTGGAAGATGGCGGCGATGAAGATGAAGCAATTGCAGCACTTTTACACGATGCTATCGAAGATCGGGGAAGCGCCGCAATTCGGGAAGCTATTCTGGTACGATTTGGAGAAGGAGTTGTCAGTATCGTTGACGGGTGCACGGAATCTTGTACAATACCAAAACCGCCTTGGCGCGATCGCAAATTGCGGTACATCGAACAAATGCGTCATGCTTCCCCGTCGGTGCTGCGGGTGTCGATGGCGGATAAACTGCACAACGCCCGTTCGATTTTTGCCGAACGCGATCGAGAAGGCGATGCAGTTTGGGGTAAATTTAAGGGTGGAAAAGCAGGCACGTTGTGGTTTTACCGCAGTTTGCTAGAAATTTATCAACAGGGAGGTTGCAGCTTCTTGGTGTCGGAAATTGAGCGAATTGTCGATCGATTGGAAAGCTTGAAATAGTTATGATTCAGCTTAGATAGCACTAGGGAAGCCCCCCTTTCCAGGTAAATGCCAAAATTCAGACAAACAAATAAGAGTCTTCATAAGAATGTTTAAGCTAGTTCGATCGAGTTTACACTATCCAGTTGTCATCATCCAAAAAGCAAAAGAGATAGTAGCCATCGCGCTTGCCAATCCCAGAGAAATTGCGATCGAGACTCCTTGGACGGCGATGGCAGGTTTTCTGACAGGACTTGCTCCTTTATTGTTCCCTAGTTACAATTCAATTATTTTTAGCGTAGTAATCGCTATTTTTTTGATAGGAGTAGTGATCGAAGCTAAGAAATACAAAATTTACACTGAAGATGCGCTACCCATTCCGGTAGTTATCAACATTGCTAACCCAGCAAATTCTCTTGATGCCCTCAATTCTTTATTCAACCTAATTCAATCGCGGACTCAGTATCGCAATTATCGCGCTAATATCAATAAATACTTGAGCATTACCGAAAGCGATCTAGTATATAAATATGACGGAGATATTTTTGAGACCGATCGGCTCAAAGATTTCTTGAAAATTACCAAGCACGACTTGGAACGAGTTAAACGCAAAACACCGCAAAATTCCATTTTCTACTTAGTCTATATTGGGCCAATTAGCGTCACTTTCCTGATTGGTTCCATGTTGGGTAGAGAAGGAATGCAGCTATTTCAAAGAACGCAGGCTAACAATAGTTATGAGTGCGTGATGGAGGTCAAGGATCGGGACTTAAAAGAAGATACGCCGGAGTTTGAAAAATTTGCTGTTACTTATCAATGCAGCGAACCTCGCCAGCCGAATGTCACAATTGCGATCGATGCAGCGGGACATAAACTTAAACTCAACAGTCCTAGTATTACCAGTTATGGAGACCTGATTATTTTAGACAAGAAAACAGGAAATACGATCGGTCATGAAGAAGATTGGGCTCAATATTGCCGAGAAATATTTAAGGTGTTGAATCAAGCCCAGCAAGATTATGCCGAAATAAAGTTGGTTTATGCGATGCCCGTAACTTTGGCACTTGCAGTCGGGATGACGACTCAACATTTTTGGAATATTTTGTTAACTAACTACAACTCCCAGACTGGAAGTTACCAAGATTTAATCAAAATGAATGAAGTTATTTATCGGAATTAAATAAACCACTCGGAGAAATATTAACATGAGTACAGAATCAAAATGTTACACTGCCATTACTTTTGCCCCCGTACAGGGATTCATCGAAAAATCTCGCAAACTTCGGGATTTGTACGGGAGTTCTTTCCTGATATCCTACCTAGCTGAAGCCATTTGCAAGGAAGCCGACAAACATAAATATGAAGTCATATCTCCAGCTTTAATTAACGTTACTCAAGGAACCCCGAATCAAATCATTATTAAAGGAGAATTTGACAAGGAAATTGCCATAGAAGCGATAAAAAAAGCGTGGCTAGCAGTCAGCGAAACTTGTCGCCAGTGGATTGAAGATAATGTGAAAGATTGCGGGCAATATTATTGGCATCGAAATTGGAAATCTTGGGGTAATTATGCCTGGGAGTTTTTCTGGGGAACTGGTGAGACGATCAAGCTAGCAAGGGAAGCTGTTAATGAGGCGAAGCGATCGCGCGATTGGACTGGTATCAACTGGACTGGGGAAAGTTCGACGCTATCTGGCGCTGATGGCGTAGCCTGGCCGGGAATGGGAATAGGCAATCCACAAAAGGTAAACCGCCACAAACAAAAGCAAGAAATTGCCGACTTTTATCAGCGACTTAGTTACGAATTAGGTAAAGCATTTATCGAAACAGCAAAACTATCTGATAAATCAGCCGAAAAAATTCAGGAACATGGTGAGGCATTTGTTGACCCAGATGAAGAGTTAAGTATTCCTGAATTAATCAAGCGATTGATTACTCATCAAGCAATTGCTAATCAAATTGTCACCAATCTTAAAGAAGAAATAGACCCCAAAAAAACTCATCGACTAAACGAACTTGCGAAGGAACTTAAGCCTGACAGCTTTACTGATATCAGTCGTTTAAAAAGCAAAAATAGTAAGTCAGAGGAAGAATACTGTACTGGTTGGTTTCAGGGAGATGGCGATCGCATGGGCGACTTACTCAAAACATTCTCAGAAAACTCCGAAACCGAATCTGACGAACTCGAAAAATTCAGTAAAGCGATGATGAACTGGGGCGAGAAGAAGTTTAAACCTGCTATAAAAGAAGCCAATGGTCGTACTGTGTACGCTGGAGGCGATGATTTCATGGGCATCTTTTATCGCTTACCTGAAAATACACCATCCACTCAAAAATATACACCTTTAACGGGTCAAGAATGCGTCCATTGGTTTGGTTCAGAATTTCCGAGTATTTGGGAGAAACACGGTCAACCAATCACTGTCAGCGTCGGCTTGGTCTGGACAGCACCCAACGTTCCGCAGCGGGATGTCTTGCAGCATTGTCGCGCTGCCGAAAAATCAGCAAAAGATAGTGGCAAAGACCGCATGGCTATCCGCATTTTATTCAACAGCGGCACTTGTATCGAATGGGTTTGTCCTTGGTGGTGTTTGCCAGTTTTGCAACACTATCGCGATCGAGACGGTGACACTTTAGAATCCCTAAGCCCCCCAGCCGAAGGAAAGAAAACCAAACCGAATTGGACTCACATTTACAATGATGTCGCCACCTTAGAATCGCGGCACGCTTTTAAAGGCAATACTCAAATTGCTGAAGAACTATTTAAAATCTACTTTCCTGAATGCGAGGATTGGATTAATCGAGATAATTGGTGGGTAAATTGCTATAAAGACGGATTGAGAACCGGGATTTTAGGTCATGAAAGAAAGGAGTTTAAAGAAGATGAAGTAGAGCTTTTTGAGAAATTTCAAAAAAATGAAATAGAACTTTTTAACGAGTGGTTTATTAACTTAGCCAAGGTAGGATTTCATTTATGTCCATAAACTCAACTTCTCCTTCAACAGAGCTTCAACAGCCAAAACCGTTTTCCTATTTAGTTACTATCGAACCCTTGGGTTTACTTTATGGCAGTGCGGGTCGTTTTCTTTCGCCAGAAAATTTAGTTGGGCGATCGGGTTCCAGCTTTCCACCGAGTGCAGCAACGTTATCGGGTATATTTGCCGCCGAATTGGGAGGCGATAACATCAAAAACTTGCAATTAGCAGGGCCGTTTTGGGGTAAATGCGATGAATTACCAGATTTTTATGTTTCCACGCCCCTAAACTACTTGATCGAAAAAGGTACAAGTAAGATTAAACATGAACTTAGCTGGGATGCAGTTAAAAGACAATGGACACCAAACGTTAACGAAAAGTTTGAAAAAGGAGGCTGGGTTAAAGTTCACGACTGGGAAAAGAAGGATTGGGAAATTTTGACAAAAGTTCCTTGGAAAACTGTGTCGCATTTGCATCCCCGTTTGGAAGAAAATCAGCGACGAGTTCAAGTTGAAGAAAACCGAGAACAAGGTAGTTTGTTTTTGGAGAATGGAGTGCAACTTGATCCTGATTACTGTTTGGTTTATCTATCGAATACGGAAATTAAGCCAGGTTGGTATCGGTTTGGAGGTGAGGGGCATTTAGTGAATATTGAATGTCAGGCTATTTCTGCTGAACTTAAGGATTTGCTTTCTCAACCAGTGGGGAAAGCATTTGCGCTGATTACTCCTGCTATATGGGGGTCTAATAGGCATTCTTATCGGGAACCAATGGTACAGAAAAACGAGGAGAGAAATAGTGAATGGTTTGAGGCTTGGGAGTGTGAAACTTTGCTGACAGAACGCCCTTTTCCTTTCCGATATCGCTTGGGAAATCGGAAAGATGAGGAAACTAACGAGAAGGTCAATAGCAAGGAGAAATTGCTTTCTCGCGGGCGTTATGCCGTGCCTGCTGGCAGTGTTTACGTGTTAAAAAAACCTCTCGAATCTTCTTGGCAAGAATGGGATGAAAGTTGGTTTCCTAAAGAAGGTGTTTCATTCAAACGTTGGGGTTGCGGATTAGCCTTGCCTTTACCAAGCGCAATTGCTCAAAATTCCGAACAAGAAACTGCTAATATTTCTGAAAATTTACCAATAGGAGGCAATTAAATGTATCACAAAGCTTACGGAATCATTGAAACCTTGGCACCGCTTCATGTGGGTGCGACGGCGGGGGAAGAAACGGGGAATCTGAATTTGATTTTTCGCGATCAGTTTACTCATACGGGGATTATTCCTGGTAGTTCGATTCGGGGGCGGTTTCGGGCTGATATGCGATCGCAAAATGGATTAGTTTCCAAATGGTACGGTCACGAAGCAGTTGCAGGGCAAGAAGACGGTGGCACTACTGAAGCATCGGTCAAGTTTGAATATGCGTCTTTGGTTTGGTTGCCTGTATTTTGTCCGGGTCAACCTATTGTTTGGGTAAGCTGTCCTGCTTTGCTAAAACGCTACAAAAAAATTACTGGAAGTAAGGCTAAATTACCCGACAGTTACACCGCAGATCCAGGCTTGCAAGCGCGAGTTATTCCCGGAACAACGGAGAAAATCTTATTCTTTAATTTGGGATTTATGGGGATAGAAAATTACGAAAGTTTGGAGGCTTGGATTCCAGAGGGTACTGATTTGGATGCGAAGCAATTAGTGGTGGTTGATGATAATGATATTGAGATGCTGCACGAAATGGCTTTGTATCGTCAAAGTCGGGTTAAGATGCTGGATGATATGAAAAAAGTAGATACGAAAACAGGCGCTTTTTTCAATGTAGAAGCTTTGCCAGTTGGCAGTGTTTTAGTGTTTCCCTTAGCATCAAAAGAAGTTGGTTGGCAACCCTTTGGTGAATCACAAGCAAATCAACCTTATTCCCAAGAACTCTATTTTGGGGGATTGGAGTCGATCGGGTTTGGGCGCTGCAATGTGACTCTGAAAGGAGAAGCACTCGATCGACCAGAAAAAAATGAAACAACAACACAACAAGAGGTTAACAGCTAATGGCTTGGAAATACTACAGTTTAGAACAGAACGGTCAGCAATTCCACAGTTTAGATCAAATAGCGCAAAAGTTGGTTTTGGGTGCTAAGGAACGGGAACGAAAATCGCTGAATCAATCCTTTAAAATGCGGGAAGCAGTCGCCTATGGGTTAGAGCGTTTTTGGGGCGAACATTTGCGGTTAAAAGGTAAATCAAAGCGCCCAGGAGATGAGTTTGACAAGAAATCTCAATATTGGAAAGAGACTTGGGATGATTTAGTGGCTATCATGAAGCAAACTGGTGTTGTGATTCCTAACGATCCAATTGATGTTAATCGGCCCGATACTGTGAAATCAATGGCGCAGAAATTATGGAAATTGAAGATTGAGGATCAGCGCATTATATTGGCTGTGTTGACTCAGTTATGCGATTGCATTGTCTGGTGGACTCAGCGCTATAAAGGGCCTGGTGATTTGACAGTTGATGATGAATAATTAGGAGATTTAATGATGGTTAGTATTCCAGATGCAGCTAATTTAGTACCGTTGATGTTTCAGGCACAGACCAAAGGGCGATCGCAACTTCAGTACATTGATAAAGACAGGGAACCCCAGGAACAAGATTCTTACAAATGGGCTGCTCAATGGACCGATAAAGCTTATCCTAATCCGCCGGACTTTGGTGATGCAGCTAGCACGAAAATCTATGAAATGCAGTGGCGTTTTGTGACGAATGGCGGTCAATTTGAAGGGATATTTTTTCCGGCGCTTGGTGCTTTTGGCTTGCCTTTTTATCCCGGTAGCAGTATGAAAGGAGTGTTTTGTCAAGCTTGCACTGAGGAACAAAAGCAGCGTTATCGTTTGACTAAAAATGGCGATGAACCCAGTTTATTACGGTTTCATGGTGGCTATCCAATAAATGATTGGAAGCATAATTTAGTAGATATTGTTCATCCACAGCAAAAATGGCAGGTCAAAACTCATGATACTGATGATAAACCAAAGGGGGAGACTGGTTTTGCGCTGATTTCTTTATTGCAACCTACGATTAAATTTGGGATTTCTAGTTTATTGCCAGAAACTGATTGGGAGGAGGTTTGGGCTATTTGGGAAAGGGCTTTAGGCTACGGAATTGGCTGTCGTACTAGCAGCGGTTATGGAATGCCTAAGCAACGTCTCCGGGAATCGGGAGAAGTTGATTGTCCCATTCCTATTCAGGGAGAAGTTCTCTATAAGGCTTGGCTGAAAGGACAGGGACAATCGCCTACATTGATTGATAAAACAGCGGAATTTCGTCCTAATATTTTTCGGGGGAGTTTGCGCGGTCATGCTTTGCGATTTTTTGGGGGATTAACAAATTCAGACATGGCGGATAAGTTAGTAGAAAATTTGTTTGGTGGTGTGGAAGATGGGGGAACTCAAGGATTATTAAGTTGTGTTTTTGAAGCTTCGTCTTTTACATCTGGTAGATTTACGGTTGGATATGGCGAACCAACTTACAATGTAGTTGGTGAGTTGCGTTGGCTGTTGATGGCACCCCGTAAATTGGATGAAACAAATCAGGAGGTACTGAAAAAGTTATTGAGGCTGTTAATGCAGTTTGCTATGCTATTTGGTGGGTTTGGGAAGTCGTGGAGGCGATCGGATCATCGCTTGTTTTATGAGGAATACTACCAGGGAAATAGTTCTAAACCTTTAATTGGCTGTCACTGGCGGTGGGATAATAGATCTCTGGGAAATGCAGCTAAGGTTCGTAATTTGAATCAAGTTGCGCCGTTTCTGAATGAGGTGAGGCAAATTGCTAGTGAATGGATGCGTCTGAATGGAGTAGAACCTGATGAAAGTCAATATTCGGATTGGCGAGAAGCATGGCATCCTGAAAATGTGCAAATTTTTGGACGGCTGGCTGATGGCGCAGATTCTGAGGCGATTAAGTGGCTACACCAGCCTTATCAAAGAGCTAATCAGCAATTTAAGGAAGTTGAAAAGAGTATCAAGAACTCTGATTTAGCGGGTAAAATCAGTCAAATTGGTAGACTTTGGCATCGGATGTATCCAGTGGTTATTCTGGTGAACAATCCGAACAATCCGGGGAGAAAAGTACCGAGGGCGACTGATAATTATCTAGAAATATTGACTATTTTTCCTGATAATTCGCATAAGTGCGATGATTTTTTGAAGTTTCTCCAGTCTGAACCGGGAGGGTTTAAGAGACTTTGGCCACAGTGATGCCAAGTTCGACTAAATGGAGCGCATCTGCTTAAAATCCCTGAAAGCCTTGTGGTATAATGGTTTGCAACGATATACAGGGCTTACAAGCTTTGTCGATGCAGCTATTTTGGCTTAATTGCTCTGTTAGGTTAGAAGGTGCGTCGATTGCAGGAGAGATTGCTTTCTTGGTTTGATGAATAGATTGAAAGTATTGTGATATATAGGTTTCAGGGGATATGAGGAGTTGTGAATGGTTCATCGACACACCTCGGCAAATCTCTGAACCCTGATTTTTGGGTTTACCTGCGTCGATGCTTTGCGGGGTATAGGTTTGAGAGTGGTAATTTTGGGATTTTTGCTATGGATCTGTGGTACATTTTAGAGGTGCGTCGATTTAAGGGCTGGAATCCACTCTGGGTATAGGCTCTGCGGCGAACTCCCTACCGATGGGTTTAAATCGGATTAGTTGGAAACTCCAGATCAATGTCCTCTTGCGCACTTTTTCGTCCCTACCGATGGGTTTAAATCGGATTAGTTGGAAACAAAACTAGTCGTTATTCAAAAAATATAATTTTCACCTCCCTACCGATGGGTTTAAATCGGATTAGTTGGAAACTTTGTTGCTCCGACTTGTACGAACATTACAAAAGGGACCCCTACCGATGGGTTTAAATCGGATTAGTTGGAAACAAAATTATCACCTCCAAGATTAAAACTCCCAAGAAACCCTACCGATGGGTTTAAATCGGATTAGTTGGAAACCAAAGAGACCAGGCGTTCCTATCCCTGCTGGCCCCTACCGATGGGTTTAAATCGGATTAGTTGGAAACTTCAGGGTAGACATTTGATACGAAACCTTCTATTTTAGAACCCCTACCGATGGGTTTAAATCGGATTAGTTGGAAACGCACACTCGTCTCCCTCTCCAGTGTTCTTGAAATAATTTTCCCTACCGATGGGTTTAAATCGGATTAGTTGGAAACCTGTTTCTATCCCGTTTAGATAGAAAATTACAGTATCTTCCCTACCGATTGGGTTAAATCGGATTAGTTGGAAACTATCTTGGGTAGAAACCAAAGCTATCACAGTATCAGAACCCTACCGATTGGGTTAAATCGGATTAGTTGGAAACCTGAAATTGCAAAACCTAAACGTCCGACAAACCCGACTCGCCCTACCGATTGGGTTAAATCGGATTAGTTGGAAACACCTTGAACCTGCCCAACACCAAAAATTGGAAATTCTCTCCCTACCGATTGGGTTAAATCGGATTAGTTGGAAACTTTTGGTACTCATGTTTTTTGGAATCTAACCATTGCTGCCCTACCGATTGGGTTAAATCGGATTAGTTGGAAACACTTGGTTGGCATCATTAAAATGGTAGGCTCGCCACCTGGTTTCCCCTACCGATTGGGTTAAATCGGATTAGTTGGAAACGAAAGATCCAAGGTACTTTGGCACATGAAGGTCGCAGCCCTACCGATTGGGTTAAATCGGATTAGTTGGAAACGTGTCGTTACCATCGGATGGCTTTCCGCAAATTGAACGCTACCGATTGGGTTAAATCGGATTAGTTGGAAACCTCTGTGACTGACTCTACCGGCGGAGGTGCAACAACCCCTACCGATTGGGTTAAATCGGATTAGTTGGAAACCTGAGCCTGACTACTAGGAAGCCAGAAAAAAAAAACCCTACCGATTGGTTAAATCGGATTAGTTGGAAACCTGAGTTTGAGAGAATTTGCGTTTCGCTAGGTTCTCCCCTACCGATTGGGTTAAATCGGATTAGTTGGAAACCCATCGTCGGTGTGTTTTCCATCATTGGAACAAACATTCCCTACCGATGGGTTTAAATCGGATTAGTTGGAAACCACAGTGTTTGACGTAGTTTGAGTGCCAATTTCGTCCCTACCGATGGGTTTAAATCGGATTAGTTGGAAACTTTCTTCATCATACTCTAACATACAGTTAAAACCAGCCCTACCGATGGGTTTAAATCGGATTAGTTGGAAACAATTTTTGGTTTTCTTGTTCAAGTTTTTGCTTGAATTCCCTACCGATGGGTTTAAATCGGATTAGTTGGAAACAAATTCTACATGGTCAATGTTTGGATAAAAACTCAAGCGCCCTACCGATGGGTTTAAATCGGATTAGTTGGAAACAGCTACTACCGGCCTTACATTGCTGAGGACATTTACCCTACCGATGGGTTTAAATCGGATTAGTTGGAAACGTTTGCCACAAATCCAATCAGCAAAGATGCAAAAACCCCCTACCGATGGGTTTAAATCGGATTAGTTGGAAACTGTCGCCCAAAGATGTTTTAACGTCAACACGATTTTGTCCCTACCGATGGGTTTAAATCGGATTAGTTGGAAACACAATAAGTCATACCTGCATCATAGAGCGGGGTATGACCCTACCGATGGGTTTAAATCGGATTAGTTGGAAACAGCATTGTTTCCAAAGCTTCACGTTCTTCATCAGTTACCCTACCGATGGGTTTAAATCGGATTAGTTGGAAACCATTGCCACTTAGCTCTAAAATTGCAAAACCAAGTCGCCCTACCGATGGGTTTAAATCGGATTAGTTGGAAACCCGCAGCTATGATTTCTTTTGCTTGCTCAGGTGTCACCCTACCGATGGGTTTAAATCGGATTAGTTGGAAACAAAGAACTCCAATCATAACAACAAATCCGATGACCCTACCGATGGGTTTAAATCGGATTAGTTGGAAACTTTTAGCTAAATCTTCAGCATTGGCTCGTGCCTTTTCTTCCCCCTACCGATGGGTTTAAATCGGATTAGTTGGAAACATTCTGGCTAGAAATTCAGTGAATTTAACCAAAACTCCACCCTACCGATCGGCTTAAATCAGATTAGTTGGAAACATCACGATCGGCAAAGCTCCAATAATTGAAACTATGCAACCCTACCGATCGAGTTTAAATCGGATTAGTTGGAAACATTTTCTGAAGAGGTCTCAATTTTGGATATAGCCCAAAAGAGGGCTGCTGTGAATTAGGCTCGTCAATTGGTGTAATTACACGCTTGAATCGGCGAGTCGCAAATCCAGGAAGTACACAAACTCTATCTCTGTTACTCCCGACTCACAAATTTAGGACTTACCAGAAAACCTGATTGTTCAGCCAAGGTTAATACAAAACTTAGAGTTTGTGTGCTTATTTTCTGCCAAGTTTAATAAAAATCTTCAGCGCTATGCTATTTGCGATCGCACAATGCTGTAGAATAGCTATATTCTCACAATTGTTGAGATTATGCGTGAACTTGGTAAAAATTACAGTAAATGACTGCAAATAAAATTACACTTTCCCAACTAGAAAACTTTTTAATGGGTGCTGCGGATATTCTGCGCGGCAAAATGGATGCTTCTGAGTTCAAGGAATTTATCTTTGGAATGCTATTTATTAAACGCTTGTCGGATGAATTCGATCGCAAGCGCAACGAAGTTAAGAAAATCTATGCCCATATTGATGACCCAATTTTGTTGAAGGAACTGCTGGAAGATAAAACTTCCTATGGCGAGACATTTTTTGTGCCGCCACGCGCCCGTTGGCACGAAGCTTGGCTAGACTCAGAAGGTAATGAAGTGCCGCCACTGAAGCATCTCAAGCAAGATATTGGCAATATGCTGAATAAGGCGATCGCCTCGGTAGAAGATGCTAATGATGCGTTGGCGGGAGTGCTGAAAAACAATATTGAGTTTAATGCCACTAAGGGCAAAACTAAGATTGCCGATCAGAAATGGAAAGATTTGCTGGATCATTTTAACCAGCCTAATTTTGTATTGGTTAACGATAACTTTGAGTTTCCCGATTTGCTAGGGGCAGCCTATGAGTATCTGATTAAATATTTTGCCGATAGTGCGGGTAAAAAAGGGGGGGAGTTTTATACTCCGTCTGAGGTGGTGCGTTTGTTGGTGCAATTGTTGAAACCAGAGGCCGGAAATACGATCTACGATCCAACTGTGGGCTCTGGGGGCTTTTTAATCCAGTCCCATCAGTATGTGGAAGAACAGGGGCAAGATCAGAATAATTTGGCGCTGTACGGACAAGATTCTAACGGCACGGTTTGGTCAATCTGCAACATGAATATGATTTTGCACAACATCAGCCGTTTCACGATCGAGAATGGTGACACGCTAGAAGATCCGCAGATTCTGGAAAATGGACAAATCCGCAAGTTCGATCGCGTTTTGGCCAATCCACCTTTTTCGCAAAACTATAGTCGTGCCAATTTGAAATTTAGCAATCGCTTTCGGGAGTTTTGCCCAGAGACGGGTAAAAAAGCGGATTTGATGTTTGTACAGCACATGATTGCTAGTCTGAAACCTGACGGACACATGGCGACGATTATGCCCCACGGCGTGTTATTTCGAGGTGGGAAGGAGAAGCTGATTAGGGAAAAGTTGATCGAGAATGATGTGATTGAGGCAATTATTAGTTTACCGTCAGGTTTGTTTTATGGCACTGGGATTCCTGCCTGTGTGCTGGTGGTGAATAAGAGTAAACCTGATGAATTTCGGGATAAAATTTTATTTGTGAATGCCGATCGCGAATTTGCTGAGGGAAAGGCACAGAATAAGTTACGCCCTGAAGATATTGAGAAAATTGATTTTGTGTTTTCGCACAAAAAGGAGTATCCCAAATATAGCCGTTTGGTGAGCAAGCAAGAAATTGTTGAGCAGCATGATTACAATCTGAATATTCGCCGCTATGTGGACAATACGCCGGAACCGGAACCCGAAGATGTGACGGCGCACTTGATCGGTGGGATTCCTCAGTCGGAAGTTGCAGCCCAAGCGGTAGATTTTGCACGGTTTAAGGTGGAATCTCAGACGCTGTTTGGCCCGTCGCGATCAGGCTGTTTGGCTTTTGTGGCAGAAATTACGGCTAAGTCGGCGATTAAGGCAACGTTGGAAGCTGATGCTAATCTCCAAAATACTATTAATCAACACTATGAGGTCTCCAAAATACTATTAATCAACACTATGAGGCCCTAGAAAACTGGTGGCAGGTGGCGCGGGATGATTTTGCTCAGTTGGGCGAAGGCAAGAAAATGCCAGAGGTGCGGCGGGAGTTGCTGACGGGGTTAAAGGATAAGCTGATTGGGTTGGGGGTGTTGGATGAGTTTCAGGCGGCGGGGGTGTTTGTGAATTGGTGGCAACAGATTCGTTATGACTTGAAGACGATCGTGAATACTGGTTGGCATCATACGCTGATTCCTGATGAGTATCTGATCGGGGCATTTTTTCAGGAAGATGTGAGGGCGATCGAGGATTTGGAAGGGCAAATTAGTGCGGCGCAGGGTGAACTGAGTGAGGCGATTGAGACGGCGCAGGAGGTGGCGAGTTATGAACTAGAGGAGGATGAGACGGTAACGGCAACTTCGATTAAGAAGGTGTTGAAGGATTTGATGGACGATCTCAAAAATGTGTCTGGTGTTTCGGCGGCGCGGGAGTTGGCAAAGTATAAGAGGGAGTTTGAGGCGATCGGCAATTTTGAGAAGCGGATCAAGGATTTGAAGGCGGATGTGAGGGTGAAGCAGGCAGAGTTAGATCGGAAATTGCGGTTAAAGCGCGTCGGCGGTGAGGAATTTCAAGCGGAAACTCGGCTATTGATCCAGCAGGTGACGGCCCAGATGGCGGGGCTGAACTCTGATGATAAAAAAGAGAAAACCAAGCTGGCAGCGTTGAGTAAGGATCGGGAGGCGTTAGAGGTGCGACTGAGGCGCATTGATGGATTATTGGCTGCGATCGGCGGACAGTTGACGACTGAGGAGGCGAAGGGGTTGATTTTGCAGAAACTCTACGATTGGGTGCGGGAGCAGTTAACGCGCTATTTGAATCGGGCTAAGCGATCGCTGATTGCTTTGGTTGAGAAGCTTTGGGATAAGTATGCGGTTTCGAGTCGGGAATTGGAGGCCCAGCGAGAGGAGACTTTGGCGGAGTTGAATGAGTATTTTAGTAAGTTGGGGTATTTGGCATGATGAATGTGGAAGGTTGGACGCGAAAATCATTAGGATCATTCACGCAGTTTATTAAAGGTATTACCTATGCTAGTGAAGATTATTGTAAAGAAGATGAAGGTGCAATATTTTTAACTATCAAATGTGTTTCCAAAGCAGGAGGATTCAAGCCAGAGGGTATTAAGTATTACCGTGGAGTAATTCATGAAAATGAAAAACTAAAAGAAGGTGATATTTTAATTTCAAATACTGATTTGACTAGAGATGGAGATATTGTTGGATGTCCGATAATGGTTCCTTTTCTTGGAGCTAATGAAGTTACGATGTCTATGGATTTATCAAAGTTAGTCATAGATTCGTTTCAAATTGACAGCAAATTTTTATACTACAAACTCATGACTGACAAAGTGCGTCGGTTCATGCAGGATCATGCTAGTGGCTCAACAGTTTTACATCTCCAAACTAAAGCAGTTCCAACTCTTGAATTATTAATACCTGATAAAAAAGAAGAACAAGAACAAATTGCTGAGGTTCTGTCTACGATCGATCGCGCGATCGCCCAAACCGAAGCCATCATCGCCAAGCAGCAGCGCATCAAAACGGGACTGATGCAGGATTTGCTCACCAAAGGCATCGACGAAAACGGCAACATCCGCAGCGAAGACACTCATCAGTTTAAGGATTCTGCGATCGGGCGTATTCCCGTAGAGTGGGAAACTATCTCGATGGAGAAAATAACAACAAAAATTGTAGATGGTATTCACCATAAGCCAAATTATGTGCAACAAGGGATTCCGTTCATTGTTGTTACTGATCTAACTTCTAGTGAAGGTATAAATTTTAATCCTAGCCGTTTTATTACAGAAAAAGATCATCAGGAATTTTATAAGAGAGCCGACCCAAAACCTAAAGATGTGTTGGTAACTAAAGACGGAACTTTAGGCATTGCGAGAATTGTCCCAGATGAAGCACCAGATTTCAGTATATTTGTTTCAGTAGCAATGCTTCGCCCAAATAGCACTAAATGTATACCTGAATTAATATGGTCATTTTTTGATAGTGGTCGTTTTTTAACACAACTTGGTTCTCTCTCTGCTGGGACGGGATTAGCTCATATTCATCTTGAGCATTTTAGAAAATTTCTAATACATTGGATGCCAGTAGATGAACAGGAAAGAATTTTTGATGTGCTAAATCAGCAGCATTTTTTGTTGCAAAACTATTGTCAGAACTTAGAAAAACAAAAACGGCTAAAAACTGGACTTATGCAAGACCTCCTCACTGGCAAAGTCCGCGTCACCAACCTACTCAAAGAAAAGGAGCCAGCCAGCGGATGAATTCCCCACTGTCACGCTGCGAAACCTTCACCGTCGAATTCAAGGGTGATCGGAATGATTAAAGCTATGCGTTATGAGTATTTACGAGCAGGATTAACCAACAATGCAACCAGACAAAACACCCCAACACATCAAACTTGACGAACGTAACCACGTCGAAAAACCATTACTCGCTCAATTGCGGGGCTTAAGCTGGCAAGTGCTAGACCTCGATCGCACTCAAACCCCCCAGGATAGCGATCGCGAAAACTTCACCGAAGTCGTGATGTTGCCAATTTTGCGCCAACAACTTCAGGTAATTAACCCTTGGCTCGAAACTGACCAAATCGAAGAAGTCATCAAACAACTTACCGCCAGCTTCCCCAGCAATAACCTACTCGAAAATAACTGCCATCTGTTCACCCTACTCCAAGAAAATACCAGCGTCTCGGGAAACCGCAAGACAGGCGCAAAAAGCCCCACCGTCAAGTTTGTGGATTTTGCCCATGTTGGCAATAATTCATTTATTGCCGTTTGTCAGTTCAAAGTCCGCATTCTCGGCACCGAACACCACATCATTCCCGATATTGTCCTATTTCTCAACGGCTTACCCGTCGTTGTCATTGAGTGCAAATCGCCCAAAGTACAAGATCCCATAGCAGAAGCGATCGACCAACTAATGCGCTACAGCGAACAGCGCGGAGCCAAGGGTGAAGGCAGTTCTGCCCTATTTTTCTATAACCAATTCATCATCGTCACCTGTCGCAACGAAGCAAAATTTGGCACCATCTCCACCCACACCGAAAAATACTTTTATAGTTGGTCTGACCCTTATCCTCGCACCCTCCAAGACCTCGATCGCGGAGCTAGCAGCCCCAACGACCAGCAGCGCCTGGTTGCAGGAATGCTCGATCGCCATAACTTACTCGAAATCATCCACAATTTCACTCTCTTCTCAGTTAACGACAAAAACGAAACCATCAAAATTGTCGGGCGCTATCAACAGTTTCGCGCCGTCAAAAAAGCCGTGCAGCGCCTCATAGAAGGCAAAACCCCGCGAGAACGTAGCGGCATCATTTGGCATACCCAAGGCTCAGGCAAGTCGCTCACCATGATGTTTATGGTACGAGCCATGTACCGCCATCCCAACCTCTCCCAGTGGAAAGTTATTTTTATCACCGATCGCACCCAGTTAGAGCAACAATTGGCAGAAACTGGTAAAAACATCCGTTTCACAGTCAAACCCGCCGACAGTATTGCCAAACTGAAGGAGCTCCTGCGTAGCGACTCCTCCGATCTCGTCATGGCGATGATCCACAAATTCCAAGAGCGCGATTTACAGGAAACTTTTCCCGAACTCAACGCCAGCAGCAACATTCTGGTAATGACTGACGAGGCCCACCGATCGCAATACAGCCTCCTGGGAGCCAATCTCGACAAAGCCATCCCCCACGCCTCTCGCATCGGCTACACGGGAACCCCCATCGACAAAACCGAGGATGTTTTTGGCGATTACATCGACAAGTACACCATGCGCCAATCAATTGCCGATCGAGTCACCTTAGAGATAGTTTACGAAGGACGCACCCACAACGCCGAAGTACCAGATAAAACAGGTATGGATAGCGCTTTTGCAGATGTGTTTAGCGAATACAACCTTACCGAACGCCTGAAAGTCTTGGGCTATGGTTCCCGTGATGCTTACCTAGAAGCCACATCGACCATTGTCGCCAAAGCGGATGATATCATTGCCCATTATCTGCGATCGATCTTTCCCAACGGTTACAAAGCCCAAGTCGTTGCTACCTCCCGCGAAGCAGCCGTTCGCTACAAAACTCATCTCGATCGCGCCTTAGCCGATGCAAAGGCTGGGCTAGAGCGATCGAACCCCCACAATCTCAACCTCGATCGCCTTAAAAAACTCAAAACTGATGTAGTTATTTCTGGTAATAACAACGATCCACCCCACCTCAAAGCATACTCTAACTCTTCCAAACACAAGAGTACGATCAAAAGCTTTAAACTGCCCTTTGATAGCGAAGATAGTGGGATTACGGGTGAAATCGGCATTGTCATCGTCAACAATATGCTACTTACTGGCTTTGATGCCCCTGTCGAACAGGTGATGTATCTCGATCAAGTAATTCAAGCTCATAGCCTGCTGCAAGCGATCGCCCGTGTTAACCGCGTTTGTGGGGCTGACAAAGAAAAAGGCTTTGTGGTAGATTATGTTGGCATTGGGCATCACCTCAGACGGGCGATCGACAACTACGACGAACGCGAGCAAAAGGAAATCGAAGACACCCTCAGTTTTCCAGAAGCAGAAATTCGCCAGTTAGAAGCAGACCATCGGGCGATCGTGGAAATGCTTACTCAAAAAGGACTCACTGACTTAACCGATATTGATGCCTTTTTCGATCTCTTCTACGACGAAGATATCCGCTTTGAGTTTATGTTGGCATTCAAGCAATTTACTCGCAGTCTTAACTTAGTTTTTCCTGCTAAAGAAGCCCTCAGTTATATGTCTGACTATCAGAGACTGACTGAAATTAACGTGTTGGCGGGCAAGCATTTCCGCGATGCCCGGATGAGCATGAAAGGAATCCCCGCCAAACTACGAGCAATTACCGATGCTTACCTAATTTCCCAAGGCATCGATCTCAAAATTAAGCCGATTTCTATTTTAGATGATAACTTTGAGCGTGAAGTCAGCAAGCGCGATCGAACTAAAAACAAAGCTGCGATCGTCGAACACGCTATTCGCCACCACATCGATATCGAACTAGATGACGACCCGGAACTGCAAGCCTCTTTTGCCGCAGCCCTTGCAGAAATCCTCGAACAATTCAAGGACAACTGGCAGGCAATCTACGCAGAGTTAGAAAAACTACGTCAGCGGATAAAAGATGCTGAAAACGAGCCTAATTATGGGTTGCACAAGAAAAAACAAATGCCTTTTTTTCGGATGTTCAAAAATGAATGTTTTGGTGATACCGAAGGAGAGGACGATCGGGTTGCTCAGAACGTGGCGCTAACCCAGCAGGTATTTATGGTAGTCGAACGAGAACTGCAACTAACAGGTTTTTGGGAAAGTATCCCCGCCCGTAATAAGCTCAAGTCGGAAATTCAAAGAATCCTGCTATCACCTGACTTTGTGAGACTACCCAACATAGTTAAAAATCGCGATCGGATCATCTCGCGAGTGATGGAGTTAGCGCAAAAAAATAACGATAGAATTTTATACGCCGAGTAAACCAAAATGGAACTTGATTATGCGATCGTCTATTCTCCTAAACGCAAAAGGCTAACTATTACCGTCGAGCGCGATCGGTCCATAGTTGTCAAAGCACCCACTGGCACATCGATCGACAAAATTCAGGAAGTTGTAGAATCCTGTAAACTATGGCTTTATGAGAAAACCCACCACGAACAAAAGTATCATCCGCCCCTTTCTCCACCAGGGAAAGAATTAGTTAATGGTGAGTCTTTGCCTTATTTGGGGCGTAATTATCTACTGGAACTATCAGATAGTAGTAATGAAATTCAATTTATTAGCAACAGATTTTTAGTCCCAAAAGCACAAGCAAAGCAGCGCGGGGATATCTTTAAAAACTGGTATATCCAACAAGCCAAAGAGCAAATTCTACCCCGCGTAAAAGTTAATGCAAAACGCATGGGTGTAGAGTTCAACCTAGCAAAAATCACAGACAGTAAATATCGTTGGGGTTCCTGTACGCCAAAAAACAACGTGATTTTCAACTGGCGACTGATCAAAGCCCCCATGTTTGTAATTGATTATGTGATTGTTCACGAATTAGCCCATCTTTTAGAAAGCAATCATACTTCAATATTTTGGAATATAGTCGCCGTTCAAGTTCCTAATTATCAACTTGCTAAGAACTGGTTGCGCGAACACGGGAATGTGTTAGAAGAAGATTTTTAGCTCTTCTAAGACATGATATAGAGTCCAAGGCAGTGCCGTCTCCCTACCCAAAAAACATTGTAGGGACTAAGGCCAAGCAGTCTCCTAATTTCGGGTACTAATTTCGATACTTGCTCAAAGGTTACGGCAAGTGGGTACAATATTCTACCTTTTAGTGTGTGCTACCAACTGCGAAGTTTGCAGAACTCCAGTGGCGACTCCGAAAGTTAATCAATTTAGTTGAGGACAGTATTAGGTTTTATCCGGTGTCGGGGCATACTTTGGGACAGGTGGAGGTTTTGGGAGTGGGAGCACCTGTCACGAAGTTACCTCGATCGGTGATTATCTAGTATTACTCGCGAGGGCTGGAAGAAATGGCTGTGATGACGGAAGTTCGTCGGAGCCTTCGATATCCTGCTCTGTAAGGGTTTCAGGTATTAGTAACATAGGTTGGGAGGGTGTTTGTACAGAGATTTTGGGGAGTCCTCGCAAATGGCCTCTGGACATCTTGCGCTGTATGAGGTTTAATATAGAGGACTCCCCACTCGCTGGGGAAACTAATTGAATGGAAACATATCGAGATCGAATTCTTTTAGACATTGTTCCCATGTGTCTCCCCACTCGCTGGGGAAACTAATTGAATGGAAACTCAAATGAATAGACTTCTTCGGGGTATCTTTTGTACACTCCCCACTCGCTGGGGAAACTAATTGAATGGAAACATGAAGAACTCGTGACCTGAAGGCGACCGATAGATGCTAACCGACTCCCCACTCGCTGGGGAAACTAATTGAATGGAAACATCTCGCAAACTTGCGTTCTGAGTCAAAAATAATTATTAGCTCCCCACTCGCTGGGGAAACTAATTGAATGGAAACAGTGCCAAGCGATATCGCGTCAACATCTAGATCCAAGTTGTTATCACACTCCCCACTCGCTGGGGAAACTAATTGAATGGAAACAATCCGAGGTCCAGTGAACTGAAACTCTTATGCCGTTATTGGCTCCCCACTCGCTGGGGAAACTAATTGAATGGAAACTACTATTTTAGGAAACTCAGGAGAGTCAATAAACTCCTTAACTCCCCACTCGCTGGGGAAACTAATTGAATAAAAGAGCCCGGATAGCCTAATGGTGATAATCCGGGCTCTTTTGTTCCTACTTACTTACTGGGGAAAAAGCTAAACAGTTGTTGTTGAAGTTTTGTTAGGCTTAAAACTTGTTGGTTAAGTCCCCGTAGCATGAAAAAGCTATCCGCTAATCACTGGATAACAGTGGACAAGGTAGCCAGTCTAAGCCTTTAACTAGGCTACGTTAGCAGGGTCACGACACCTACGGGT
>JFJP01034029.1_pt1 | contig 47164 bp, 44 predicted proteins | sample 431651 | NCBI WGS metagenome assembly JFJP01 (sample SAMN02602958, study PRJNA72255) | Microbial mat metagenome, whole genome shotgun sequencing project. | biome: fresh water; feature: sink hole; material: water; isolation source: purple microbial (photo- and chemosynthetic) mats found in...
CCCAGCGAGCGGGTGTTCTTTTTGACAAAGGGGTTGTCGCGGCAGGCGTCGAGAATCACAATGTTGGTCGACACCTTGGCGTCATCAAAGGCGTTCAAAATGGTCTGCAGCGAGACCGCGTCGTTGACCACATCATCGGGTGTCTCAAAGCTTTCTTTAACGGGAATCAGGTAGTTGACCCCGTTGATCTGCATACCGTGACCGGCGTAGAACAGCATGGCGGTGGGGTTTTTAGCGCCGGCCAGCGCATCGCGGAACTGGGTGATGACGCGGTTCATAGCCCGGCGGTCGCCATCGAGCAGTTTGGTGACTTTCCAACCAATGGCGGCCAAGGTGTCGGCCATGGCACCGGCGTCGTTGGCGGGGTTGGCCAAGGCCATCTCACCCTCGTAGGCGGCATTGCCAATGACCAGCGCAAAACGATTATCATCCTCGGCCGCAAAGGCGGGAACGAGGGAAACGACCAGGGCGAGGACCGCCCCCGAAAGAACTCTTCGCATCATGGTGGGCTCCTCATCGCATTATATTCCCAGTCAAGTCAGGAATCAACTGGAACCCCGGTTCTTATTTGAATATTCCTCATGTTTTATTCGAGAACGTAATATCACCCGCGAGCTGACCCAGCGGCTCAAATCCCACCGGCTGACGGCCAACCTGCCCCAAGCCGAACTGGAGGTCCGTGAGCACCAACGAAAACGGGCCAGGACTATCCCATCCGCGCAGAAACCGTGAGTTCGTTGCTCAGGGAGGTCAATGCATAAAGCGGCAAATTGGTCAGCCACGACTCCTGCCGGTAGTCTGAAAGAGAAAGCCGGAAGGAACGCGGCGGCTGGAACTTTTCGTGGAAGACCTTGAGACTTTTGGCTTGCAAGTTCTCGGCGGCCTTCACTTCTACGGGAAATACCCGGTCCGAGGCTTGAACCAGAAAATCCACCTCCGCCTGCGAGGAATCACTCGACCAGTAAGCCACCTCCCCGTCCCATAGCCGCAGTTCCTGACTCACGTACTGCTCGGTCAAAGCTCCCTTGAATTCTTCAAACAGAGCGTTGCCCTTCAACAGGGCAGCCAGTTCAAGCCCGGCATGCGCCGCTAGAAGTCCGCAGTCGATAAAGTACAGCTTGAAGGCGGCGGGGTCGTGGTAGGCTTTCAGCGGCATTCCGGGTTTGGTGACGCGCATCACCTTGTGGGTCAGCCCCGCATCGCACAGCCATTGGATGGCCAGCTCAAACTCGCGGGCACGGGCACCGGCCTTGATCAGGCCGAAGACAAACTTTTTCTGCTCCCGGGCCAGTTGTGCCGGAATCGAGTTCCACAGTGCCCGGATCCTCGGGACCAAGGAAGGCTCGGCGTACTTGGAAAAATCCTGCTCGTAGGCCTGCAATAAAGCCTGTTGAAGGCGGCGCACCTGAGCCCAGTCCCGCGTTGCGAGGTAGCAGGCCACCACCTCGGGCATGCCTCCCAGAGCCAGGTAGGTTCGAAGGTGCTCCGTCAGATGTTCCCGGAACGCCGAGACGAGGTCCCACTGACCGTTGGCAACGGCTACCCCTAGCTCGGCCTGGTCCAGTGCCCCTAAGAACTCAAAAAAAGACAAAGGGAATAACGGGAGAAACTCCACCTTGCCGACGGGAAACGATACACCTCTGTGCATAGCCACCCCAAGCAGAGACCCGGCAGCGGCAACATGATATTCGGGAGCGTTTTCAGCAAAATACTTCAGCGAGGTCAGCGCCGCCGGACAGGCCTGAATTTCATCGAGAATCAACAGGGTGGTACCAGGGTCAATGGGACAACCGGCTTCGATGCGAAGGCCAGCCAGCAACCTTACCGGCTCCAGATTGCCGGAGAACAATCGTTCCATGCGCTCGTTGGACTCAAAGTTGACATAGGCGACATTGGCGTAATTCAGCCGCCCAAATTCCTTGAGAATCCAGGTTTTCCCCACCTGCCTTGCCCCTTGAAGAATCAAAGGCTTGCGGTCAGGGCGGAGTTTCCATTCCAACAGTCGATCAAGGGAAAATCGTCGCATAAACTCAGAATAGACGTGATTTACACATAAGTCAAAGGACTTTTGTGATTACCTTACACAAAAGTCTAAGGACTATTGTCATATTTTACGACAGCTTGAACCGTTGGATCTCCTCGTCGAGGCGGGCACTGCCCTGCCCCACCACCGTGGTCAGCTCGGACACCTGACGGACGGCACCTCCGATGGACTGGATACCGTTGGCGATTTCAGAAATGTTGGTGGTCACTTCGCTGGAAATGCGTCCCACGTCGTCCATCACCTCCTGGATCGCCTGCGATGCCTCACCGACGCGGCCCGAGCTTCTGCCCACGCTTTCGGAGCGGTTTTTGAGGTCTTCAATCGACGCCAGAACCTCCTGGCTGCCGTTCTGAATGGCCGAGAGGGATCCGTGAATCTGGTCGAGCGAACGGCTGACCACCTGAATTTTGGTGTCGATGGTCTCGAAGGTCACACGGGTGCGCTCGTTGGCCTTGGACGCCTGGTCAATGGTGGCGACCACCGTCTTGATTGAGGCGGCGATGTGCCGGGAACTGTCGGTTGAGGCTTCGGCCAGCTTGCGGATTTCTTCTGACACCACAGCAAAACCCTTCCCGGCCTCTCCGGCATGGGCAGCTTCAATGGCGGCGTTCATGGCCAGCAGATTGGTCTGACCGGCCAGCTCATCGATCACGTCGGCCATTTCCAAAATCGCCCCGATGCTTTGCGGAATCTCGTTGATCTTCCGGTTTGCTTCCTCAAAAACGAGGCGGCCGGTTTCGGACACTTGAACCAGCTCCTTCACCGAATCGAGGTCTTTCAGCATCGTGGCCCGCATCTGGTCGAGAGACTGCACCATTCCCAGAACCGAAGCGCTGGAGTGCGAGTTCACCTCAAGCTGTTCGCCGATTTTGCGGTTGAGATCGCCGATGTTGTGGCCGATTTTGCCCACCAGCTCTACCGACTGCGCAATCTTTTCATCCAAAAGGTGAATTTGACTTTCCATCGAGCCGGTATTGGCACCGATTTGGGTAATGGCCGCGGTGGCGTCGCTGGTCGAATCGACAAGGGAATTTTTCATGGCCACATTAGCTTGCGAAACGTGCTGGATCTCCTGCAAGGTTGTGGTCAGCGTGTCCATGAACTGGTTCAGATTGGCCGAGAGCGTGCCTATCTCGTCCTTGCGGGTCAAGTTCGAGCGGTTGGTCAGGTCTCCATCCTTGAGGATGGAAATGTTGTGCTCCACCGAAATAATGGCCCGAGCCAAGCCGTTGGCAAGCAAAAACGCCAAGAGGAGAGTGAGAATGAGAATCACCGCCAGCATCACCACGGTCAGCTGAGAAGCCTGGGCACTGGCCTCGACAACAACAGCGTCAATGATGAGAAACTGGTCTTCGATGGTTTTGATGGAACGGCGGAGGGTGTCGTTCATGGTTTCCAGCGAGGTCAAGAAGGCCACCGTGTTCGGGAGAGCTTTCGCAGTCAGATAACCGCGCTTTACGGGTGCAATGTCGAAGGTGTAAAAGTCAAGGATTTTCCGCTCGCCGACAAACAGGAATACTTGGGCGGCGTCGGCCACGAGAGGCTGGTACTTTTCCAAAAACACAATCAGCCGCTGGTCGGCCAGTTCCTTCAGGCCGCGGACGGCCTCAAGGGCCACCGTCACATCTTCTCCGATGGTGGTGATGGCGGTCATGGTCTCGAGACTGGCAAAGGCCTGATCCACCTCGGCTGAGGCCGCATTGAGGGCGTTCAGCTTGTCGCGAAAGGGCTCGTACGGCAGCCGGTTGACCGCAATCGAGAGTTTTTCTACGGCCATCGACAGCTGGCCCAGCACGTTTTTATCCCTTTGCAGCTGGCTGGAAAAATTGCTGCTGACCATAAACACACCGGTGCCAGCAGACATCAGCACCATGATTCCTGCCACACCTCACAAAAAAAAACCGGCCCTCAAGGGACCGGTCAAAAAGCGAACCGGGTCCTCAGGACCCGGTTCGTGGCCTAGAACATCGCGGCGTATTTGGCGATGTTGTCTTTCTTGAAGACGAAGGGGACGCCCATGACGCTTTCGCCGTTGGCTCCAACCTTGATGTTGCCCATGCGGCCGGCCTTGACGACAGGCAATGTAGGTGGCGCTGTAGCCCAGGTCAATGGGGTTCCAAAGAGCCATCTGTCCGCACACGTCGGCTTCAATGTAGGCCTTCATTTCGGAGGGAAGTCCCAGACCGGTCAGCTGAACCTTGCCGGTCAGACCGTTGTCCTGAATGGCCTTGGCAGCAGCAGCAACACCGATGGTGGTGGGGGAAATGATGCCCTTGAGGTTGGGATAGGTCTTGAAGAGGCCCAAGGTCTCGCGGTAGGACTTGTCGGAAGAGTCATCACCGTAGACGGTGGCGACGAGCTTGACGTCCTTGTACTTAGCCTGCTTGAGGGTGGTCTTCATGGCTTCGATCCAAGCATTCTGGTTGGTAGCCTGGCTGGTAGCCGAAACAATGGCGATTTCGCCCTTGAAGCCGATCATTTCACTGATCAGCTGAACCTGCTGGCCGCCAATGAGGGGGGTTTCCGAGGGAACAAGGTTGATCATGCGGCCGTCTTTGGAGACGCCGGAGTCAAAGGAGACGACCTTGATGCCGGCCTTCATGGCCTTCTTCAGAACGGGAACCAGCGCGTCGGCGTCGTTGGCCGAAATGGCGATGGCATCCACTTTCTGAGCAATCAGGGAGTCAACAATTTCGATCTGGCCTTCGGCCGTGCTCTGGCTGGGACCCTGGTACAGAATCTGAACTCCACCGATTTCCTTGGCAGCTTCCATGGCGCCGTCGCGGGCCGCTTCGAAGAAGCCGTTGCCGAGGCTCTTAACCAGAATGGCAATCTTCAGGTCAGCACCGAACGCCGATCCACCGATCAGAGCGAACATCAGGAACAGAGCCGTAACAAATCTTCCGTGTTTCATTGAACACCTCCAGTGTTTTGTAGGTTCATGGTAGGCCCAGGGTCCGGAACGCGATAGGTTCCGATTCTACGGTCTTGGTGCCCCATTCTACGATCAGCGGCCAGAGGGATACTGCCCGAACCGCTTATGGTACAAACGGGCAAAGTACCGGGTGCTTTTATAGCCGACAGCAGAGGCCACCTCTTTAACCTGGCTTCCGGGCCGTGTCAGCAGCTCACGGGCCAAGTCCAGGCGCAGAATGGACAAACGCTCGCTGATGGTGGACTGAGTCAGCTTGTGATAAACCGAAGAAAGGTAGTTAGGGCTCAGGCCAAGAACCGAGGCAATGTCGGGCACCCGGACTTCGGAACGCAAATTCTGCTTCAAGTATTGGTCGACCTTTTCGACCACCCTGGTCTGCGAGTCGGCGGAACGACGAAGGTCGGGTAACTCCGCCCTGGTAGCAGCCACCAAGCCATCGGCCCAGGCGATAAGCTCGGCCGTGCCGCTCACCGAGGCGGCCGGGGGTTCCAGTCCGGTACGAAAAGCCAGAAAGCGCGAGGCTGCTTCGAGAAATACCGTGGCCGAGCCTACCGAGGCGAAGGTATCACGCAAGGTTTGCGCCTGTGCCTCAAGGGCGGGAATTTCGCCGCGTTCGCGGGTCTGCAGGAACGCTTCGATTTGCTCAGGAAGCAGCAGCAGGGCCTGTGGCAATGGCTTCAGACGGCGCTCAACGGCAGCCAAGGGATGAAGCACTCCCGTTCCCAAAAGGATGCGCTGGGGGCTCAACCGCCCCAAAGTCTTCAAGGCCTCCAGAAATTCTTCCCACGAGGACAGTTCCTCGGACACCAGCCCCGTCAGCCGCCGCGAGCCGGCCGCCGACTGCTTGATCAGAATGCCCAGGCTTTCCTTCAGGTGTCCCGCCGCATTGCGAGCATCGATATCGGCAGATTCCCAGGCCGCTGCCACAAAGAACTGGTCGGCGGACGAATTCCAGGCGGCTGTCAGAAGTGAGCCGGCGAAAGGCTCGGCGAGCAACAGGCGCACCTGGCGCAGGGCCTCGCTCTGGTGCCCATCACGCTCGAGCCGGGAACAATCGGCCCCGCTGTCACAGCGCACCGCCATCAGCCACGCACCCTGAATGGGAAAACCCTCGGCCGCTCCCGCCGAAGGGGAAGCCAGTGCGGCCACCAACGAGTGTTCAAACTGAAGCGAGGCCTCGCGTTTTTCTGTTTCGATGCTTTTGATCAGGGGAATCAGCACCTCGGCCAGATTGGCAGGTCCTGCCGGCTTCAAAAGATAGGAGGAAACCCCCAACGCCAAGGCTTCGCTGGCGTACTCGAACTCGGCGTAGCTGGTGAGAATAATCCATCGGGTTTTAAAACCTGCCTTGCGGGCCTTTCGGATGGCGGCCAGCCCGTTCAACCCCGGCATGCGGATATCGACAAAGCACAGGTCGGGCTGGTACCGGGCCAAGGCGGTCAGCATCTCCTCACCATTAGCCGCTTCCGCCACCACGGTTAAACCCAGACTCAACTCCTCGATCATGCTGCGCAGACCGAAACGCACCAAGTGCTCGTCGTCGGCAATCAGAACTTTCACAAACGGGCCCCCTGAGTTTTCAGCACAATTTCCACGGTGCATCCCTGCCCTGGAGCCGAGTCGATCAAGAAGGACGAACCTGGATACGCCAGTTCCAGCCTTTTAGTAACATTGGAGAGACCCACCCTCGACGCGGCGTCGTGAGTCTTCAGGTCGAACCCGGCACCATTGTCCCGAATGACGATGCGGACTCCGCTGTTTGGTGTCCCCTGGGCGGTGATCACCAGCCGCCCCTGCCCCGGCATCAGCTCAATACCGTGGATCAGGGCGTTTTCTGCCAGCGGCTGAAGCAGCAGTTTCGGCAGGCGCAGGCCGGCGCAGGAATCGTCGCAGCTGACCTCGTACTCAAATCGCTCGCCAAAGCGCAATTTTTGCAGCACCAGGTATTTACGGACAAAGGCCAACTCTTCCGAAAGGGTCACCGTCTGAGAATGGTCTAGGGTGTAGCGCAGCAGATCCTTCAAATCGAGCACGGCGGCTTCCAGCCCGTTGCGGTTTCCCATACGGTTGAGCCCGATCAAGCCGTTGAGCACATTGTACAAAAAATGGGGTTGAATGCGGGCTTGAAGCGACTGCAGCTCGGCTTCGCGCAACTCAATTAGTTCGCGGTATTTGAGGTAGTTGTCAATGCTGAGGGCCGAGAAATCGGCATAGCTGCGCAGCAGAATAAAGTCCAGATCGGTGAAGGCCGCCTTGTGCGGTCCCGTGACAGCCACCAGCAGACCGTGGGCCCCCGTTCCCGAAGGCAGGGGACTGATAATCCTGGAAGAAAACAAACTCTGTTCCGACCCGGCAACCACCAGCTCGGCCCGGGTACCAATCGAAGCCAGCAAGGCCTGAAGGGTTTCTGGATGTTCCAGAATTCCCACGGCCAGGGCTGGCTGTTCCCCCAAAACGTCTCCAGGACGAGGCAGAAAGGCAACGCCGTCGGCCCCCGTTTCGCGCCGTGCGGTTTCGACAATGATTTTGCGGATCAGCGAGAGGTTGACCTCGGAGTCGATTTCCGAACCGATGTCCCGCGTGACGTGCAGTATGCGGTCGACATTGACTTTCAGCTCATCGGCCAGGTTGTTGATGTCGCGGGCCAGGTCGCCCAGCTCATCACGCGAAATGACCCCGATATGGTGCGAAAAGTCTCCTCGGGAAATGCCCGCCATACCGGCTTTGAGGGTTTTCATATTCCGCAAAATGCGGTTGCCGAACACAATGGCCAGGCTCAACGACACCACCACCGAAAACAGGGTGATGGCCAGAAACGACCAGGTGAGGGCATTTCTGGTCTCGTTGACCCGGGCCGTGATGGCGTTGACGAAGTGGTTCATGTAGCTTTCAAAGTTGTTTTTCAGGTAGTACGAGGCCGACCGAACCTCGGAAAACAGCCCTGAGATCTTGAGGTCGTCCGAGGTGACAATCCGCAGGTAGTAGTCGTCGCGGGCTAGAATTCCCGAGGTGGCCAACTTGTGAAACCCTTCGTTCACCGAGTCCAGGCGGCCAAAGGCCTTGTCGCTCATCGTATTGGCAGTTTTGTATTCGTCCCTGACAGTGCCATCGGTCTGCGCCAAGGCTCGGATGGTCGGGTCGGCCATAAAAGCACGGAAGGCCGCACGGAATTCGCCTACCGACCCTTCCCAGTTGGCGAGGGTGGTGTCAAACTTTTCGTAGTAGAACACGTCTTTGAGCCGGCTGTAGGTGTCGGGAGAAAAGGCGGTAATGGAAAGGTCTTTCAACAGCGTGAACATGGCGCGCGAGCGGGTAATCACCTCGGCACCACGTTCGGCCGTGGTCTGGTACCGCTGCAGTTCGGCCATGGCGAACAAGGACAAAAACACGATCAGCAGAATGTTCAGGAACACACTGCCGAGAATTCCTATGAATTTGTCCCTGATGCGCATGGAGGAACTATAGCTTTTTCTGTGCTTTCATCTCAACCGAGTTGCGCAGGCCTTTGAGGGCCATGGGTACCAGAATGGCGAAGATCAACAGCGCACCGGTGAGAATGTTCATCACCCGTCCCGGAACGTTGAGCAGGCTCATACCGAACTTCAGGAACCCCAGAACGAAGGTGGAAAGGATGACCCCGATCATGGTGCCCTCGCCGCCGGTGATGGCAATGCCGCCCAGAATGACAATGGTGATGACCTCAAACTCCAGGCCCGTTCCGATATTGGGCCGTGTGCTGAGAATTCGTGAGGTGAGCAACACCGAAGCCAGCCCGCAGAACAGGCCGGTAACAGCAAAGATCTGAAAGCGGATGCGGTCGACGGGCACACCCGAAAAACGGGCGGCCTGCAGGTTGCAGCCGATGGCATAGGTTTGGCGTCCAAAAGACGTGCGGTGCAGGATGTACCCCGCACCCAAGGCCAGAACCGCCATCAGTACCAGCTCGAAGGGAATGGGAGAGTCGCCGATGTACCCTTGGCCGAAGAAATCGAAGCCTTCGGGGTATTTTGTGTAGGCTTGGTCGCCCAGAATGGCGTAGGCAATCCCCCGAAACAGTGACATGGTACCCAGGGTGACGGCGATGGACGGAATTTTGAACTTGGTGATGAGGTAACCGTTCAAACTGCCCATGGCCAGACCCGACAGCAGTCCAATGACCACCAAGGTGGGAGCGTCCGCCCCGGCTGCCGAGGCCATTCCCATAAACACCGACGAAAGGGCCACAATGGAAGCCACCGAGATGTCGATGTCACCGGCAATGATGACAAAGGCCATCAGCAGCGCAATGATTGCTTTTTCAGAAAAGTTGAAGGTGGTGTCGAGCAGGTTCACGGGGTCCAGAAAGTACGGTGACAGAAAGGAATTGGTGATCACCACAGCGGTCAGAATCAGAATCAGCACCGTTTCCCACTTCATAAGCACCGAAAAGATACGGTAGCGGAAGTCGCGACCGAGGTCGAAACGCCGGTTTTCGTTGATATTGGTCTTTTCCATTTACAAAACCCTCCGGGCCAGGGCCAGGCGTTCTGAACGCTGGGCCATAATCGTGTTGGCCACGATGGCGGCCAGGATGACGAACCCTTGGATCGCCATTTGGAAGAAAGGAGACAGGTTGATGACGGTCAGGGCGTTGTTGATGATACCCAGGAAGATGGCCCCCAGCACCACCCCCATGACGGTTCCGGAACCGCCGGCGATGCTCACTCCGCCGATGACGCAGGCCGCCACGGTGGCCAGTTCAAACCCGGAGGCAGTGTCGTTCTGAGCAGCCGCATAGCGGGCCACATAGAGCAGTCCGGCGAACCCGCTGACCAGCCCGCTAAGCGAGAACACCAGAAAGTTCACTTTCTTGTCCTTGATTCCCACATACTTGGCGGCGGTTTTATTCCCGCCCAGCGCGTAGATTTCACGGCCTGTGCGGGTCAGATTCATAAACCACGCAAACAGGAGCACCACCAGCACCATGTACCAGATGATGGCCGAGACCCCCAGAAACTTCGCGTCGGGTATCATACGGAACCCTTCGGTCATTTCATGGGCGCTGATCCACTCGCCCCCCGACATCAGAAAGATGGCACCTCGATAAATACTGATGGTACCAAGGGTTGCAATGATGGATGAAATACCTGCCAACCCGACCAGCGTGCCGTTGAACGCCCCCATGGCCAGGCCGGCCCCCAGGGCAATCAGAACCACCAGCGGAATGGGCATGGTCGGATCCAGCTTGTTGACCAACGCGGCGCACATGCCCGACAACCCCATAATGGAGGCCACCGAAAGGTCGATGCCGCCGGTAAGAATGACCAGGTACTGCGCCAGACCCACCATGATCAGCAGCGCCGTGTCGTTGAGAATATCCGTCAGATTGCCCAGCGAGGCAAAGGCGGGTGATCGCAGGCTGACGGCAAGGAACAGCAGGGCGATCAGGCCCACCAGGGTCACTTCCCGCTTTTTCAAAAAATCTTTCATGAGGGGCTCCTGTCGGCGTGGCGGCCGATGGCCGCGTGCATAATGGTTTCAGAGTCGGCCTGACCGCGGTCAAAACCTCCGGCCAGACGGCCTTCGTGCATGACCATCACCCGGTCGGCCATGCCCAGCACTTCGGGCAGTTCGGAAGAGACGAGGATAATGGCCATGCCCTGCTTGGCCATTTTGAAAATGTACTGGTACACGGCCCACTTGGTGGCAATGTCGATACCCTTGGTCGGTTCGTCCAGAATCAGAATTTCAGGCTCGGTGGCCAGCCACTTGGCCAAGACCACTTTCTGCTGGTTGCCGCCCGAAAGCGACAGAACCTTTTGCTCGTAGCTGGCCGCCCGTATTTCGAAACGCTTGCCGAAGTCGCCGGTCATCGCCTGTTCTTTCTTGCGGTCAATCACCCCTAGACGGCCGATTTTATCGATCTGGGGCAGGGTGATATTTTCGCGGATGGACATTTTGATGACCGCGCCTTGGTTCTGACGGTCTTCGGGAACGTAGCCGATTTTGTGGCGGATGGCGTCCTGGATGGAATGCAGGTGTGACACCTTGCCGTTGATTTGGATTTCCCCCTCGTCGGGAGGGGCAATACCGACGATGGCGTTCATGATGTCGGACCGACCAGAGCCGACCAGGCCGAAAAAGCCCAGAATTTCGCCCTTGTGCAGGTTGAAACTGATGTCTTTGAAAATGCCTGTTTTGCCTAGACCCTTCACCTCGAGGATGGTAGCGCCTTTTTCGATGTGTTCTTTGGGGAACAGCTGGTCGATGCTGCGGCCCACCATCATTTTCACAAGACTGGCCGTGTCGGTTTCCGCCAGGAGTCCCGAGCCGATGAACTTGCCGTCGCGAAGTACGGTGTAGGAATCAGCAATTCCAAACACTTCTTCAAACTTGTGGCTGATGAAAATAATGGTTTTACCGGCGGCCTTGAGCTGGTGGATGATTTCAAAAAGCTCTTCCACTTCGCGCAGGGACAGGGCCGAGGTCGGTTCGTCCATAATGACCACACGGGCTTCCATGGAAAGCGCTTTGGCGATTTCGACCATGTGTCGGCCGGCCACCGAAAGGTCCCGCACCAGTGTCTTGGGGTCTTCCTTCATGCCCAACTGGTCCAAAATGGCCTGGGTTTTTTTGCGCATGGCCGGGTGGTCCAGGAACCCGAGCTTCGTGCGGGCCTGGTGGGCCATCCAGATATTCTCGGTGATCGACAGGTCGGGGAACATCACCGCTTCTTGGTGGATGGCGGCGATTCCAGCATGCTGTGAGTCGGTCGGTCCGTGAAAGTGAACGGCCTTGCCGTCCAGAAGGAACTCACCGGCGGTAGGCCGGTAAATCCCCGTCAAAATCTTAACGAGCGTCGATTTACCCGCGCCATTTTCTCCGATCAGCGCGTGGATCTGCCCTTCTTCCAAGCGGAAATCCACATGGTCGAGGGCTTTGATGCCCGGGAAGTACTGGGAGACTCCCTTCAGTTCTAGTACGGTCTTGGCCATGGCACACCCCTGTTGAGATTACCCATGGTATGCCCAGACCGTCAGGTAGCATATGCCAAAGTTCTACGATTCGGGTACGGCATTCTACGCCGGGAAATTCATTCCCCTTGGGCATTGTTTTCAGTACTGTAGGGACATGTTTGAAAAATCATCACTCGCTCTTATGAACGACCGCTACTCCTGTCGTAGCTTCGATGGGTTGCCAGTTTCGGCCGGGAACCTCGCGGCCTTGGAGAGGTTTGTCCAGAATTTACCGGCCGGTCCCTTCGGCGGTCGGCACCGTTTTGACCTCATCGCTGCCCAGGAGGGAGATTCGTCGCTGTTGAAGGGTTTGGGCACCTACGGCTTTATCAAAGGGTTCAGCGCCTTTGTCGTCGGGGTGATGGGCGAGGGCGAACACAACCTGGAGGATTTCGGGTTCCAACTGGAACTGATTGTCCTGAAAATCTGTGAATTGGGCTTGGGTTCTTGCTGGCTGGGAGGAACGTTCAATCGTGGCCGCTTCGCCAAGGTGGCAGGAGTCAACGAGACTTCCCGAAAGACCGTTCCTGCAGTGATCGCCCTGGGAAACATCGCCACCACGGCTGACCCGAGAAATGGCAAAATCCGTCTTGCCGTCGGTGGCAACGCCCGCAAAGCCCCCCAGGAATTGTTTTTCGAAAACGACCTTTCGAACCCCATGACCCCGGAAACCGCCGGTGAGGCCTGGTCAAGAACACTGGAAGCCGTCCGCTTTGGTCCTTCGGCCAGCAACAAACAACCCTGGAGATTGGTCAGAAGTCTGCCTCAGGGGAGCACACCAAGATGGCATCTGTACCTGAGCCGGACACCGGGCTATGGCAACGGCTGGGTCACCAGACTGGCCAAAGTCGCAGATATCCAGCGCATCGACATGGGGATCGCCCTGGCCCATTTCCAGCTGGCTGCCGTCGAAATGCGCCTGCCGGGAAATTGGAAGGCCGAAATTCCCGGTCTCGAGCTTCCCCGTGAATGGGAATATGTCGCTACCTGGGTCTGCGACTAGAGAAAAGTGCATCACACCGCAAACCTTTGTGTATGGGAGGATCGCTCTACCGGGTTCATCATGAAAGCATGAAGACTACCGAAAAAGAAGCGGTCGAGGGGCTGATAGCCCTTTCGAACCAATATGGTACCGGAACCGACTATGTCATAGCCGGAGGCGGCAACACTTCCTGGAAAAGCGATTCGGTGCTGTGGGTCAAAGGCTCCGGCCAGTCGCTGTCCACCATCCAAGCGGATGGATTTGTGAAAGTAAACCGCCAGGCGCTGGCAGCTCTGTGGGCCAAGACCCTGCCGTCGGACACCGACGAACGGGAAAAACAGGTGCTGGCCGAGCTGATGGCCGCCCGCCTGCCCGGGGAAGAGCACAAAAGACCCAGCGTCGAAACCTTGCTCCATGACCTGATGCCGTTCACTTATGTGGTGCACACCCATCCCACCCTCGTCAACGCCATCACCTGCGCCCAGGACGGCGAAAAGACTTTCCAGCGTTTGTTTGCCAAAGAAGCCGTGTGGATCCCCCTGGTGAACCCCGGTTACATTCTGTCGAAGATTGTCAAAGATGCCCTCGAGGGTTTTCAGAAAAAGAACGGCAAAATACCTGCGATCATCTTCATGCAGAACCATGGCATCGTCGTGGCGGGAAACACCGCGGCTGAGATCGATGCTGCCTATGCCCGCATCATGAAAACCATCCGAGCCGAAGTGAAAACCCAGGCCGACTTGGCCCCCCTGCCCGTGGATGCCGCAGCGGAAGCCCGGTTCCTGGCGGCCCTGTTACCCGAGGCCAAGAAGGCCCTGGCGGCGGAATCGTTGTTCCTCTCCCGGGTCACCGGCAAAACCGCTCTGGCTCTGGCCGCTGACACCGCCGGCTTTGCCCCCCTTTCTTCGGCCTATTCGCCCGACCACATTGTCTATATGGGAGTTTCACCGATCCGGGTCGACAGCCCGGCCGAACTCCCGGCTGCCTTCGCCGCCTACCAGGCCAAGTGGAAAAAGGCGCCCCGGGTGGTACTGGCCAAGGGACTAGGAGCGTTCTGTATCGGCCCCACAGAAAAGACGGCTGCCCAGGCCCACCTGCTGTTCCTTGACGCGGCTAAGATCGCGGTGACCACCCCCAGCTTTGGCGGCCCCCGGTTCATGACCCCGGAACACATCGACTTCATTGTCAACTGGGAAGTAGAAGCGTTCCGCTCCCAGGTTAGTAGCAAGTAAAACAAAGGAGATTGTATGTACAAATATCTGACCGATGACCAGATCAAGGCCAACTATGCGGCGGCCAAGCAAACTTATGCGCTGTTGGGAGTTGACACCGACAAGGCCCTCAAAGATGCGGCCGCGGTTCCCCTCAGCCTGCATTGCTGGCAGGGCGATGACGTCACCGGCTTCGAAAAGGCCACCGACGGTCTGACGGGCGGCATTATGGCCACGGGCAACCACCCGGGCCGGGCCCAGAACGGCGAACAGCTGAGGGCCGACCTCGACCTGGCCGCCTCGCTGATTCCCGGCACCAAGAAGGTCAACCTTCACGCCCTCTATGCCGAAACCGAGGGCAAGAAGGTTCCCCGTGACGAGGTAGGACCGGAACACTTCACCAAGTGGATTGCTTGGGCCAAGAAGGCCAAACTCGGCCTCGACTTCAACCCTTCGTACTTCAGCCACCCTCTGGCCGCCTCGGGTTTCACGCTGTCGCACGCCGACAAGAAAACCCGCGAATTCTGGATCCGCAACGGCATTCAAAGCCGCAAAATCGCCACCGCCATGGGCAAAGCCACGGGTATGCCGGCCGTGAACAACCAGTGGATTCCCGATGGTTCGAAGGACCTGCCGGCCGACCGCCTGTCGCCCCGGTTGCGGCTCAAGGATTCCCTCGACGCCATCTTTGCCGAAAAGGCCGACCCGAAACTGCTGATTGATGCCGTCGAGTCCAAGCTGTTCGGTATCGGCAGCGAAAGCTATGTCGTGGGCAGCCACGAGTTCTACACCGCATACGCCGTTCAGAACCAGATGCCCCTGTGCCTCGACATGGGCCACTTTCACCCCACCGAAACCATCGCCGACAAAATCAGCGGTCTGCTCCCGTTTGTACCCGGACTGCTGCTGCATGTCAGCCGCGGGGTACGCTGGGATTCGGACCATGTGGTCATCTATAACGAGGATGTCCAGGCTGTGTTCAACGAGATCAACCGGTCCGGAGCCTGGAAAAAGGTGTGGGTCGCCCTCGACTTCTTCGACGCCAGCATCAACCGCATTATGGCCTGGACCGTCGGTGCCCGCGCGGCCCGCAAAGCCATGCTGTCGGCCCTGCTGGAACCCGCCAAACTGCTCAAGGACGAGGAGAAGGCCGGACATTTCGGTGCCCGTCTTGCCTTGATGGAAGAACTGAAGAACCTGCCTTTGACGGCCGTCTGGGACCAGCTGTGCCTCGACCAGGGCGTGCCCACCGGCACCAACTGGATCAACGTCAGCGACAAGTACGAAGCCGACGTGCTGCTCAAGAGGTAAGTTGACCGAACCTCGACGGGGTGGTATGGTATGGTATGACCATGACATACCGTACCACCTTCGCCCTCGATTCTCTGGCAATGCAGCGGCTTAAAACGCTGTCCGCCCGCTGGCACATCTCCCAGGCGGAAGTGATCCGCCGCGCCCTGGAAAAGTTGGAGCAGGAACCTGGTCCTGCCGAAACCGATTTAGTGCGAGAACTGGCCGCCTACCACGCTCAGGGCGGACTGGATTCCAGCGTTGCTGAGGCTTGCATTGCGGAAATCAACGAGGATCGGAAAACGTGGCGGGAATGATTTGCTTGGACACCAACTACCTCATCCGTTCCTTGGTGGCAGGAACTGCTCCAGCGGCTCAAGTCGCCCTTTGGTTGCAACAGCGCATACCGCTGACCCTATCCACGATCGCCTGGTATGAGTTCTGCTGCGGCCCCCTCACCCCCAAGGACCATCAGATGGCCCAACGGATTCTGACCGGAGGTCTGTTACCGTTTGGACCGGAGCAGGCGGTCGAATCGGCTCGCTTGTTCAACGGGGCGCAGCGCAAGCGCGCATTGAAGGTCGACGCCATGATTGCGGCAACGGCTTTGTTGGCTCAGATTCCGCTAGCCACCGAGAATCACGATGATTTTCTGGTATTTGTACCGCTTGGCTTGGAGTTGTTGCCAAGCTAGGGACCCGACGGACTTTCTGCTTATGAAGCAATACTAGAAAGCAAAACGAAAGCATTTAGCAACTTTTACGAAAGTTAATACTAGACAACTCGACAGACAAGGGATAATCTGGTGTCAAGGAAGAACCATGATTGCTCCCAATAAGCTGACCTTGATCAAGCAGATGGCCGACACCGTGCGCGGTTTGTCGATCGACGCCATCCAGAAAGCCAATTCCGGCCATCCCGGCTTGCCCCTGGGCTGTGCCGAAATCGGATCACTCCTCTACTCGGAGATTCTGAAACACCACCCGGCCCATCCCGACTGGATTGACCGCGACCGCTTTGTCCTTTCGGCCGGTCACGGCTCGATGTTTCTGTACAGCCTGTTGGGCCTCTGCGGCTACGGCACCACGGTGGAAGACATGGCCGCCTTCCGTCAGTTCGGCTCACGCACCCCCGGCCACCCCGAGTATGGCCTGACAGCCGGTGTGGAAACCACCACGGGTCCCCTGGGAGCTGGTTTCGCCACTGCGGTAGGTATGGCCATGGCCGAGACCAGGCTGGCTGCCACGTTCAATACGGCTCAATGCGCCATCATCGATCACCACACCTTCGTATTGGCCGGCGACGGCTGCATGCAAGAAGGTGTGACCTCGGAGGCGGCCAGTTTGGCGGGGCACCTGGGCCTGGGCAAGCTGATCTGTTTTTACGATTCCAACCACATCACCATTGAGGGCCACACCGACGTTTCCTTTACCGAAGACGTGGGTGCCCGTTTCCTTTCGTATGGCTGGCAGGTGCTGCACGTCGACGGGTACGATCTGCCTGGTCTGACCGATGCTGTGACCGCAGCCAAGGCTGAAACTGCCAAACCCACCCTGATCATTGCCAAGACGGTGATCGGCAAGGGCAGCCCGAACAAGGCCGACAGCCACGAGGTGCACGGGGCCCCGCTGGGTGCCGACGAGGTGACCGCCACCAAAAAAGCCCTGGGGCTCGACGCCAACCAGAGCTTCCAGATTCCCTCCTCGGTGGTCGGGTTTCTTGCCGAACGTACCCACGGCTGGCAAGACGGCTACCAAGCCTGGCAGAAGCGTTTTGAAACCTGGGGACAGGCCAACCCCGACCTGTTGGCCCTTTGGAAAACCACCATGGAGGCCACAACCCCTCACCACGCCTCCAAACTGCCTGCTGTTTCCTGGCCGACTGCCGCTGTGGGCGATAAGTTGGCGACCCGGGCCGCCAGCGGTAAAAGCCTGCAGGCTGCCGCGGCTGCCCTCCCCTTCCTGATCGGCGGTTCGGCCGACCTGGCCCCCTCCAACAACACCGAACTCAAGGGTCAGGGCGACTACCAGAAAGGCAACCGCCTGGGCCGCAACCTCCATTTCGGAATTCGCGAACACGCCATGGGCAGCATCATCAATGGTCTGACCCTTCATGGCGGTGTCAAAGCCTACGGGGCCACATTTATGGTGTTCGCCGACTACATGCGCCCCAGCTTACGCCTGGCCGCGCTGATGAAAATCCCGTCGATCTTTGTGCTGACCCACGACTCCATTTGGGTGGGTGAAGATGGCCCCACCCACCAGCCTGTGGAACACCTTTCCAGCCTGCGGGTCATTCCCGGCCTGGAAAACCTGCGCCCCGCCGACGTGGAAGAAACCACCTTCGCCTGGGAACTGGCCCTCTCGAAGGGCTTCGGTGCCCATGCCCCTACCGTGTTCGGCACCCGTAGAAACCCCGGTGAGTGGAATGAATCGGGTCCCACCACCCTGGTGCTGACCCGACAGAACCTCACCGTGTTCGCCAAACCGGAAGGCTGGCGCGAAACTGTGCGGAAGGCTGGTGCCTACGCCGCCTTCGACACACCCAAGCCCCAGCTTGTCATTCTGGCCACCGGCTCGGAAGTTGGTTGCGCTCTTGAAGCTGCTGCCGCACTGAAAAATGAGGGCAAGGCCGTCCGTGTTCTGTCGGTTCCCAGTCTGGACCGCTTCCGGGCCGCCTGGAACCGAGGCGACATTGTTGGTCAGAAGGCTTGGATTCCTACGGGCGTTCCGGTCTTTGCCATCGAAGCGGCCGATTTCCAAAGCTGGGCGGAATTTGTGCCCCGCAACCACTTTGTGGGAGTGACAGGCTTTGGCGAATGCGGCCCCGGCGAAACCGTTGCCAAGCATTTTGGTGTCACTGCCGCTGGGCTGCGGGCAACCATCCTGGCCCGGCTGTAGAAAGCGTCCCCCGTTACCGTTTGCGGCCGACGGGGGGCACACCCTTTTTCAAAATGATGTTGCCGTACTTCACGGTTTCACCGGTCATGACCACGGCGTAGGCTTTTCGGGCTCTGTCGTAAAAGTCAAAGCGGTCAATTCGGGTGATGGCCGGCGATCCTGGCCACCGTTTGTCGATAGGCTTGCGGTAGGCTTTTTCCACCAAGGGATCAAGAGTGTCTCCCGAAACTGCAGCCATCATTACCAACGGGTCAGGTACATAGGTGTCCAGGTTCATGAGTTGAAGGATGCCGTCGAGCAACTCAGGAATTCGAATTCCATCGGCCCGGATGACCCGGGGATTGAACGTGTCGCCGGGAAAGAAGGCATCAGCCAAGACCAACTCGTCTCCGTGCCCCATCCGGTACAATACCGTAATGAGCTCGGGAGAAAGACAGGGAGAAATTCCAATCAACATAAGGGACTCCTTAGCGTTACACGATTTCTTTCGGAGCGCTTGAAGTGACATTCCGCCACTTGGCATAGGCTGCTTCGCTCAGGCCATCGGGCCGGGGCTCGAAGACCTTGGTTCCAAACGAGTTGGCCACAGCGGCTCGCCCCTGCGCGGTTGCGCTGAAGATGCCCAAAGCCTTGAGCTGGGAAACGATGCTGCCTAGAGCCGTTGTCTCCGCAGGCCCGGTTTTTACCGTGCGCCCGATCACGGTGGCCGTAACCTCAGCCAACAGTCTGTTGCGGGCTCCGCCTCCGACCAGCCACAGTTCCGGGAACCTTTGGGTGGTGATGGCTTCGAGCTCATCGAGACTCTGACGGAACATGCAGGCCAGGCTTTCCAGAATACACCGAAGAATGGCGGCACGATCGCCAGGGACACTTTGCCCGGTGGCCTTGCAGTAGGCTTGAATGCGCCCGGGCATATCTCCGGGGGTGGCAAACAGGCTGTGATTGACGTCGATATGGTGCTTCCAGGCCGGGGCCGTATAGGCCAGATCGACCAGGGCACCATGGTCCAAAGCCACACCGTCACGCTCCCACCAGCGCTTGCATTCCTGAAGCAGCCACATTCCCATGATATTGCGCAGGGCCAGATTGGTGCCGTCGGAACCAGCTTCGTTCGAGATGCCGGCCAGGCGGCTGGCTTCGGATAATACGGGAGCCTTGAGCTCGGCACCCATGACCGACCAGGTACCGCAGCTGACAAAAACAAACGATTCACCGGGTTTGGTGACGGCAGGAACCGCCAAAGCCGCCGACTCGGTGTCATGACTGGGAACCACTGCAACAGGCGTGCCGGGGGCCAAGCCCAGATCGGCCGCCAGCTCAGCGGTGACCGGCCCCAGCAGGGTTCCCGGCTCCACGATGGGTTGCATCAGGTTTCGGGGAAGCCGCAACAGGGTGAACAGCGCGTCAGCCCACTGCGGCTGGCCTGCCACCAGCAGTTGTGATGTGCTGGCAATGGTCCGTTCTGCGGCCTTGATGCCGGTCAGAAAGTAATTGAACAGGTCGGGAGTGAATAGGAGAGTTGCTGCCTTGTCGAAAAACGCAGGGTCTTTTTCCAAAGCACCGGCCAACTGGTAAACAGTGTTGAACCAGGCGTCTTGAATTCCCGTCTGACGGAACAAGGTTCCTTCACCCAGCAGCTGTGACAGGCGCTCGACCTGACCATCGGTCCTTTTGTCCCGGTAGTGAACCGGGTTGCCGATGAGATGGCCGGCACTGTCGAGCAGCCCGAAGTCCACCCCCCAGGTATCGACGGCCAAAGACGAGATGGTATCACCCGGGGGGAGGGTCCGGGACGCCTCGCGGATACCCGTCTTGATTTCATGGAAGAGCCGCAGGGTGTCCCAGTAAAGAGTGCCCCGCACCTCCACCGGCACGTTGTCGAACCGGTGGATTTCGTGGAGCGAGACCTTCTTTTGCTGAGGATCCCAGGACCCACGGATGACCCGGCCGCCCGAGGCGCCCAGGTCAATCGCTAGAACGTGGGTCATTTGTAGAGCGGACCGTAGGCAGCGCAGGCGCGATAGTCGGCACTTTCGGCGTCAGCGGTTCCAAAGGCCGCCCAGGAAGCGGGGCGGAAGACCTTTTCGGCGGGGACGTTGTGCATGCAGACGGGGATGCGCAGAAGGGCACACACCGCGATCAGATCGGCACCGATGTGACCGTAGCTGAAAGCACCATGGTTGGCACCCCAGTTGTTCATCACCGAGTACACGTCGCGGAAGGCACCTTCACCGGTGAGGTTGGGGGCGAACCACGTCGAAGGCCAGGTGGGGTTGGTGCGGTTCTCGAGCTTTTGGGCCACTTCGGCAGGAAGTTCCACGGTGTGGCCTTCGGCGAGCTGAAGCACAGGACCGACGCCGGCGACGAGGTTCAACCGGACCAAGGTAATGGGCATGACACCCTGGGTGGAATAGGTCGACGAGAATCCGCCGCCCCGGAAGTATTCGACAACCGCAGGGCTCCAGGTGGTGGCCTTGAGGGTGGCGTCGACATCGGCTTGGGTAATGTCCCAGAACGGCTTCATGGCAGGTTTTCCGCCGGCCTTCATCTGTCCGGCACCGTCGAGGGCAGCCGCACCGGAATTGATCAGATGGATGATTCCATCCTTGGCCTGGCCGGCTAGCTTGTGACCGGTGACGCGTTTGACGGCATCGGCGCTCCAGAAGGTCCGCACATCGGCGAACACCTGGGCAGTACCGGTCATCAGGTTGCTCAGCAGCATGGCGACGGCGTTCAAGCTGTCGTTCTCGGTGGCCACCATCAAGGGCTGGCGGATGCCGTTCCAGTCGAACGAGCTGCACAAAATGGCTTCCATAAAGTCGCCGTTGGGGTAAAAGTCCGTCCACTGGCGCTGGCCTTGGAAGCCCGAGGCGATGGCGTTTCGTCCCATGGCTTCTTCGCCAAAGCCCAGTTCGGCCAGGCGGGGGTTGCCAAGCATCAGGTCGCGGCCGATGAGGGTCATCTTGACCACAAACTCCCATTCCTGGTCGAGTTTGGCCTGCGCTTTCTGGTCCTTTTTGGGATTGGTATCGAGGCCCTGGGGGCAGTTCTTCTTTACCCAGGCCAGGGCGGTCTTGAACTCGACAGGGTCGTAGATGCCTTCTTCAATACGGCGCGCAAACTCGGTCATGTCGATAAACTCGTTGCGCATTCCCAGGTACTTTTGGAAAAACTCGGGGTTGACAATGGACCCGGCGATGCCCATCGAGACGGCACCCATGGCCAGGTAGGACCGGCCGCGCATGGTGGCGACGGCCAAACCAGCCTTGGTAAAGCGCAGCAATTTTTCCTGAACGTCGGCCGGAATGGTGAGGTCGCCGGCTTCCTGCACGTCTTTTCCATAAATGCCGAAGGCGGGAAGGCCCTTCTGAGCGTGGGCGGCAAGAACGGCGGCCAGGTACACGGCACCGGGGCGCTCGGTACCGTTGAAGCCCCAAACGGCCTTAGGCAGCAAGGGGTCCATGTCCATGGTTTCGGAGCCATAGCACCAGCAGGGTGTGACGGTCAGCGAGACACCGACGCCTTCCTTGCGGAACAGCTCGGCACAGCGGGCAGCCTCTTGAACGCCGCCGATGCAGGTTTCAGCAATGACGCACTCGACGGGCTCACCCGAGGGGTGGCGGAGGTTTTTGGTGATGAAGGCGGCGGCGGCCTTGGCCAGGTTCATGGTCTGGTCTTCGAGGGATTCGCGCACTCCGCGGCGGCGGCCGTCGATGGTGGGGCGGATACCCACCTTGGGAAGGGCTGCTTTCCAGGCTTTACTATCAGATTTGGTTGCCATTGAGAGTCTCCTTTGCTTGGTTAATCGATTGCACAATTTTACGCCCACTCCGGTGGAACGTCAAGCTGGTTTCTGCCGATAAGGAGAAGATGAAGCTTTTCCTCCGCATTCTGCCCGCCGCTCTCCTTGCTCCCTTATTGACCTTAGCCAGTTGCTCGACTCTGCCCGAACAGCCGGCTTCTGCCCCTCGTCCCGTGCTTTCCGAAGATCCCCCCGTGATGGGCGCTGAATTGGTTCCCCTGGATCAGTTTTTGGCCTTTGTGGAACCGCGCAACCCAGCTTACGGTTCGCGGGCCTGGACAGCGCTCTGGCAATCGTACCGGGATGCCTGCCAATGGGAAGGGGTCAGCCATGCCGTCGCCCTGACTCAGATGGTCCACGAAACCGCCTTCCAGAAATACGGAGGAACGGTGCATCCAAGCCAGAACAATTTTGCCGGCCTGGGCACAGTCGACGTCAAAACACCGGGGCTCAGCTTTCCTGATGTTCAAACGGGAGCGTTGGCCCATGTGCAGCACCTGAAGGCCTACGGCTCAACCCAACCGTTATCGACGGCCTTGGTCGATCCGCGGTTCAAATACGTCAAACGCGGCAGCGCTCCCACCGTTAAATCGCTGACAAAAAAGTGGGCGGCAGACCCGGATTACGGTGATAAACTGATGAAATACTACCGAGCCCTTTGGGGAGCCAATTCATGACCCACACCATCAAAGACGCTGCCATAAGGTCGGGCCTGACCGACCACACCATCCGCTACTACGAGAAAGAAGGACTGCTCAATTCCATTCCCCGCGACTCACAGGGCCGCCGGGCCTTTGGAGAGGCGGAACTCGACTGGCTGGGGTACCTGAACTGCCTGAGGATGACGGGCATGCCCATAGCAGTGATGCGCCAGATCGCCGAACTTCAGGCCCGGGGCGATTCGACGATTCCTGAACGCCGCCACATTCTCGAAACCTACCGCCAGGACTTGGTGGAAAAGCTTGACCAGATCCACAGTGCCCTTGACCGTCTGGATCACAAAATTGCGTGGTACTCCCGAAAGGAACAGGAAGCGACGAATTTTCGGACCTTCCCGGATTGATGCAGGAAAACTGGTTTTCCTTGCCTTAGAGCGCACTCGAACCACCATACTAAGGATAGAGGTGACAAAATGGCCATTCAAAACAAACGCTTGGGAAAACACGGGGTGATGGTGAGCAACCTTTGCCTGGGTACCATGAACTTCGGCTGGAAAACCGATGAAAAGGAAAGCTTCCGCATCATGGACCGGGCTCTGGAACTAGGGATCAACTTTTTCGATACAGCAGACGTCTACGGCTGGGGCGGTGAACAGGGCGACACCGAGGAAATTCTGGGGCGCTGGTTTGCCCAGGGTGGCGGGCGGCGCGACGCGGTGGTTCTAGCCACCAAGGTGTTCAACCCCGTCAAGCGCAAGGCCAACCTGCCCGAAGTCAACACCGACGAGCGCAGCCTATCGGCCTACAAAATCCGCAAGCATGCCGAAGGGAGCCTGACCCGGCTGCGCACCGACCATATTGACCTGTACCAGATGCACCATATCGACCGCGACTGCCCTTGGGACGAACTGTGGCAGGCCTTTGAGCAGCTGGGCAACCAGGGCAAAATCGTCTACACCGGCAGCAGCAACTTTGCCGGCTGGGACATCGCTACCGCCTGCCAGGAAGCCTCGAAGCGCGGCCTGATGGGCCTATCGAGCGAACAGAGCATCTACCACCTGAACAACCGCATGATCGAGCTCGAGGTGATTCCCGCCTGCCGCCACTACGGCCTGGGCCTGATTCCCTGGAGTCCTTTGGGAGGCGGTCTGTTGAGCGGGGCGCTTCAAGGTGCCAAGGAAGGCCGCAAGCTCGATGAGAACTTCCAAAAGGACGTGGAAAAGAATCGGGCCAAGTTGGAAAAGTACGAGGCTTTGTGCGCCAAACTGGGCGAGAGCCCGTCAACCGTGGCCCTGGCTTGGCTGCTGGCCAACCCCGTTGTGACCGCGCCCATCATCGGGCCTCGCACTGTGAAGCAGCTGGAAGACTCGATCCGGGCCACGGAAGTCGCTCTTGATGCGGCCACCCTCAAGGAGCTGGACGAAATTTTCCCTGGACCCGGGGGAGAAGCTCCCAAAGCCTACGCTTGGTAAAGGGAGGATTTGGGAAGTTCGATGTTCTCGGTTCGGAACCGCTCCAGCAGTTGAACGACCAGGGTGTTCTTGAGGTTCGTCATATCAGAAGGTTCAAACCAAACGCCCAGCGAGACTTCGGTACCAGCTGGTGCAAACCGTTTCACAAGAAGGAATAACTCCGGGTTTGCCAGGGCGTATTTGTTCACCACCACAACCTCTTTGATGACTTCGAGAGCCCTGGCCAAGTTTTCGCTATAGGGAATCGTAACGACAAGGTCGAGCCGACGGATGGGGAATCGGGTGACATTCACCACATTCGACTTGATCAGAGACTCATTGGGAATGCGCACAAAGGTGTTGTCAAACGTCCGGACTTTGACCGAAAGGGTGTCGATGGATAAAACCACACCGTTGACTTCACCGGTATTGATGACGTCGCCGACCGAAAAGGGCTTTTCCGAAAGAAGGAAGAGACCAGAGATCACATTGGAAATGGAGGTTTGGGCGGCAAAGCCGATGGCAATACCAGCAATACCGGCAGCCCCCAGAACCGCCGACAGATCAAAGCCCAGAGAGCTGAAAAATACCATGATCAAGACCACGAGAGTCGTCCAGTGGAAGGCCTTTCTCAGCAACATCTGGGTCTGCTCAGAAACCCGGCCCTTGGAAAGTCGGAGGGTAAGAAACTGCAGGAGGCGCAACCCCAAACCAAGAACCAAGAGAAGCAGAACAATCTGAAGAAGCTTGAGAAAGTCGAGGCTGTTCCAGACAGTATTCACAATGTCCACCGATACCTCCTACGAGATCCCTGCGATGTTTCGCAAGAAATCTACCCCGCGCTGAAACAGTACTTCGCTCTGAGTGACAGCGGCCTCATAAAGCAAAAGACCCTGGTCCGAACCCTTGTAGGGTTCGGTGGTCATCCGCAAGGACTGGTCCCCCAAACTTTCCACCACCACCAAGTCGGAGCGCAAACTCCCCCCCTCCTCCCATAAGCTCAGGTATTCACAATAAATGGGGAACTGCCTAAGGACGAGAGGCGATTTACCCTCGTTGCGTACCTGAATGTGGCAGCGGAACATCGAACCGTAGGGCTGGTTCGGAGGCGCTTCCAAGGTGGTAGGCCAAAGGAAGCACAACCGGCCCGCACTGGTATCACCAAACCAAGTTTTATGAAGCTCAATGGTGTTGGGATGGGCGAGAACTACACCCGCAGAGGTCATCCAATGCACCGAGACCGGCAGATCTACCAGAAATTCGGCTTGTTCTCCTGCAAGAACAGAAATGGCTCTGGTTGCCCTGACAACAAAGGGTCGAGACAGGGCAAATGGACGGAGAGCAACCGGTTGGCACGAGGCTAGGACATGGTGGATCTCGAGGTCATAGGGAGCTTCAACGACCTCCGGGCCGCCAAAGTCTTGTCTTAGACCCTCAGGGTGCTTCGGCCTTGTTGCCCAGTACCAGCTGGAGCCTACATTCTTCAAAAAGACTTCCGCTCCGTCGAGCCTCCAACGGTACCAGGAATCTTGTGAAAGGGTTCGAAAGGCCCACGGACTCTCTGCAGCGTTCAATCTTCCATATCCTGTTTTCCAGACGACCGTTTCCTTTCCCGAAGATCGGCCAACGTCCGTTGGAACCATTCACGGGCCAGATCCTTGCACCCCAGACCAAAAGCCAGCGCTACCGCCAATCCCAGAGTTGCGGTCAGAATCAGGACAATCGTATTGAGAATGGTCTTGCCGATATTGAGTTCTTCCACTGCCATAAGGAGAATCAGACCCACACCAAAATATTTCACCGCTTTGGCGATCAGGTCGGCGTGGCTGGAACCGGCATTCCTCAGGATGGTCCGGACGAAATTGGAGACAAACGCTACCAGCAGAAGCCCGATTCCCACAATCATCAAGGCTGCCAGCAACCCAGGCACGGTCCCGGCGACCCGTTCAGTGAACGAGGTCACCACTTGGATGTCTAGCAGCCGCGATAAGTAGACGAGAACGGCTACCATAAGAGCCCAGAAGACGATGACGCTGACCAGCTTGGCAGGGGTGTAGGTAACGCCGCCTTTTCGAAGAAATTCCCCGAAGCCGGCCTTCTCCCCCATTTTGTCGAACCGGAGCAGCCTTAAGAGGGCTTCTACCAGGAGACGGACCAGGGTGGCACCCAGAAAACCACCTGCCAGGGTGATGGCCGCGCTGACACTGAGCGGGAGTCCGCTCCAAAAGAGCCTTGCGGTGATCAGGAATTCATTCATAAGGATTCTCCTTGGGAGGGGGGGTCCACGCCAACAACCCATTGACGCATCTGTTTGACGGTCAGTCCAGCCAGCCCCAGTTTTTCGATGGTCCGGCCCTCGGTGCGGTAGTCCCGGTCGTGGAGCAGCGAGGCCAGCTGAATGATCATGTCGATGGTAGGGGTAGCGACACCGAGCTTTTGTCCCAGCGAAGCCATGGGAACCAGGCTCATCGGGACGTCTTCAGAAATGTAGCGGTGGGCTATGGTCGAAGGAGCCTGGATGCCCCGATATCCGTCGGTATTCTGGATGGCCAGGTAGAGCGAAGCGCCTGCCGAATCGTAACTCAGATACAGCCACTCTCGGGCCGAAACGCAGTGAACACCGAGCGCCGATGCGACGTTGCGTCGCTCTGTATCGATGGCTTCGAGGATCTTTGCGATCGAAGGTGTAATGCCGTCGATGTAGTATTGAAAACGCCCCCCCGTTCCTTCAATCCAGCCCGCATTGAGAAGGGTCAGGGCCGGATGAAACACGGCACCGATGTTGTCGAGACTGGTTGACAGGACACTGCCACCAGCCACAAAGGACGGAAATGCCTGATTTAAAACTGCCAGCACCGGCGGAATCCAATGGGCCGGGAGGGTCGCCAGGGGTACCGAGTTTTTCACCTTGTAGATGTGAGCCTCAGACCTGCTGATGGCCCGGGAAGCGTACAGAAAAGTTTGGGTCTCGGCGATCACCACGAGGGCGGTGCAACCCCGCTGGGTTAGAATGCCGCGAAATTCCAGCGCGCCACCGGTTCTGCCGGGGTTGAGGACGACGATTTGCCCATCCCGAAGAAAGGGTGCCATGCTTTCGGCCAACGGCCGGTGGGCAGTCGCCGGAGTGACAACCATCAGGACGTCGGCGTGGGTCACGGCGGTCTCGATATCGCTGGTAGCCGTCTGAACCGCCCCGAAGCCGGACAATGCCCCCTCAACTTTAACGCCTCCATGCCAGCGGACGCCCTGAAGATGTTCGTCCGTCCGGTTGTAGAGGCACACTGCAATCCCCTGCATACCCAAATAGCCAGCCATGGCCAAGCCGCCGTTTCCCGCTCCGACAACGGTATACCTCACCTGTGAACCCTTGGCCTTGAGGGTGTCCAGTAGCGGCTGCAACCGCTGGTCGAGATCATCCGCCATGGATAGCCTCCAAGCGGTTTGCCATGGAAAGCGGCTTTCCGTCGCCATCGACCACGACCACTCCCCCGTTGTGCAGCCTGGTTTTCCAGTGGATGGCGCGGGCAAATTCGTCGCGGCACAACCAAAGGTAGGGTACGGGGAAAAAGCCCGCGAGCAGAACTTGGTACAGCCCCTCGGGGGAATACGGTTCAGGAATCCGGGTTTCGATGGCGGATATCATCTGCTGGGCATCGTTCAGCAGGCTCGCCATACGGAGGTCTACCTCTTTGGAGGCTGCCATATCCGGCACCTTTCCTTGTTGTCTCAGAACCCGCCAGTCTTGCAGTGCTTGGCGGGTGATTTGGATACTCTCGTCGACGACGGCCGGGTCGGCCAGGTGGAGAGCCTCCGAATAGCTGACAACATGGATGATCGCAGGGCTATGCGGGTCTTGCGGTTCGATATCGTCCATAAGCGCCGTGACCGCCGCTAACTGAATTTTGGCCTTTTCTTCATCGGGTGAGAAATAATCGAGACCGCCACGGGGTTGGAGATACACACGGAATTGCGGATTCTCAAGGCTGCGCACCAGACGGAGAAGCGCTCTGGCTTTTGCCAGGTCTTGAACTCCCCAGGTCGCCTTGGGGGTGTTGAGCATCACCTGAAGGACAAAGTCCTGGATACCCGCTTTCTGTGCCAATTTGGCCGCCAGGTACCCCGAAACAATGTAGGACACATCGTCACTGCCACGAAAGGCGAAGTGATGGGGAACGTTGGGCTCAAACGGCTTGCCGGTGCTGGCGATATAACGCAGAGTGTCCCAGTGTTCCTGAAGGTTCTGCCGCACCGTGTTGGGTCCCCGACCATCGATCTGGCAAAACCACCACAGCGAAAGTGCATGCCAGGCGATGTGAAGGTTGGTCTCGAGCATTTGGGCGACACGAACCACGTCGCGTGTGCCGGAGTAAGCTCTGACCAGCATGGGCCGGGCCGCCAACCAAAGCTCGGCGAATTCGGCTTCTGTTTGCAGAGGAACCCCTCCCCCGTTGGGCTGATCGCCCCAATCCTGAAAGAAATCCGACTGGGTGAGCTGGGACGATCCCACGGACAAGACATCGAGAAAGCCGGAGGCCGCCAACTGCCTCGCCCAGCGCAGGTTGAGGTCGACCGCCTCTTTGCGATCGGGAAGGTAGGCTCCCACATGAGCCCGCATCAGCGGGGGATGGCCTGCTCGGCGGCCATCGGCCAACCGGTTGACAAGGCAGTCGTCCGGCCCTCCATAACCTTGGTAGACCCGCTGGACGGGGAGCTGCTTTCGGTAGGTTTGCTTGCGAACCAGATCGGTGGCAAACTTCCATCGGGCTTCGTCGTAGGCAATTCCTTGCGTGAGCATTGCGGGAATCAGGGCTGGAGGGAGGCCGAGGAGGCCAAGGGTCTCTCCCGGCGATTCGTCGCCAACGAACACCGCCGACACCCAGGGAAACTCACTGGCAACGGCTTGGCAGGTGGCTGGCAACCCGGCAAAGAACACCGTCCTGATCGGTCCTCCTGCGGTGTCAAGCAGTCCACAGCGACTCAACGACTCGGAAAAGGCACGGAAAAACCGCAACCCATCGCCCGGGTCAAGCCGGTAACTGAACCCTAGAGCAGTCAGGGTGTTGGCGTGAACCCATTGTGAAAGCATCCCGTCGCTGGCGGCCGAAGCCGTTTCGATTCCCTGGCACACTTCGTGTCCGGCAAGGAAATTCAGAATTCCACAGTCCTCGAGGAGCTGAGAAACAGACGCTATCCCCAAAGTATGGATGTCGATCGCGGGATGGAGCAACCCGACACGATCTTGAACAGTCAGACCCTTTCGCATAGACAAAGGATGGACGCACAATTAGAATTTTTCAAGTGTTTTAATGAAATTTCACACTATCCTTGACCCCCGCTGGCCCCGCCCTCTATCCTGTGTCCCGTGGACCAATCCTCGCGTGTTCCCCGGCCCGCTCACGGCCGATCACTCATCGACCACCTTGTGGAGCGGTTCCCCTATTTCGACCGCGAAACCTGGGGAACGAAGATCTCCGAGGGGCTTCTTCTGGTCGATGGGCAAGAGGCGTACGCCGCCCAGAAACTCCTGAAGGGACAGATTCTCACCTATAAGATGCCCGATGTCGTCGAGCCCCCCGCCGACCTGGGCTGGTCTGTGGCCGCCGAGGACGAATGGTTCCTCATTGCCAACAAGCCTGGAAATCTACTGGTCCACCGCATGGGAAAGTCCTATACCTCGAATCTCGTCTACCTGGTGCGAAATGCGGGCAACCCCGGCTGGGCGGCTGCCGACCCCGCCCACCGGCTCGACCGCGAGACCTCAGGCCTGGTTCTCTTCGCCAAGAACAAGCAGGCTCTGGCGGCCATCTTAAACTTGTTTGAGACCCGGCAGATCACCAAGGAATACCTGGCCGTGGTCGCTCCCGTTGCGGAGGCCAAAGTGCCCGCCGAAGGTACTCAGGGGACAATCGACCTGCCGCTGGGCCGCACCGAAGATCCTGTCAGGGGACAGATTCAGGCTGTCGGTGTCCCCGGTGCCCGGGCTGCCCGGACTCACTGGGTTTGGGGACCCGAAGTGGCTCCCGGCCGTCACCAACTGACAATCCGGCTGGAAACCGGCCGAACCCATCAGATTCGGGTGCATCTGGCCGAACAGGGTTGGCCGCTGGTCGGCGACAAGCTGTACGGGGGCCCTCCCGCAAACCGCCAGGCTCTTCACGCCCGCCTGCTGGCCTTCCAACATCCCTTCACCGGAGTGCCGGTCAGTTACCAGGCTCCCCTGCCACCGGACTGGCAGGAAATTGGGAGGGAATCGATCGAGCAAAAACGTGAAGTCTAAAGTCGGCCAAACTGCTGGTCGGGTACAGCGCCCGGGCAGCTAGGACTTTGGGGTCACTGGGGGGAAAAGTCCCCCTCGCTCCAGCCGTGCCGGCTTCCGCTACCCCCTTTCCGGGGGCACCCCGGAGCCCCGTTTCGGAAACATCACGCGGAGGCGCGGAGTACGCGGAGGTGCTGGGCGGTGTGCTCGCGGGCAAACTAAAAACGCGCGTTTCTTGATCTCGGAAAGGGTGAAGGACATTAGACCAATACCAGTTTACCTTTGGCGGGTGACGGTCTGCACCTTGGCGACAGCTTCACTGTAAGTCGTTCCATCCGCCATACAGCCGGGCAATTCCGGCACTTCGACAATGTACAACCCGTCGGGCTCACCCCAGTAGACGATCTCCTACTCCTGCCACACCCCAGCAACATCAAGCGAAAATCCGGGCAGAACGGCCGAGGTGACAACCCCGGTTTTCTCGAAGGTGACCTCGGGGGCGTACTTGCCGTCGGCGGCCAAAACGTACTGCTGCAGCCAATGACCCACGGGGTCGATCACCCAGTATTCCTTCACCCCGGAGCGTTCGTACAAAGATCGGGGGCACCCCATATGCCGTTATCCCTGAGCTTATCGGGGTCGCAGGCCACCAGCACATCGGGCTGCACCACGGTGTCAACATCGTCCTCACGCTGTTCCCGTATCCGTGGAAAAAACACATCCAGCGGGGCGGGGTACACCCGGCACGGTCCCTCATTGCCCTTCAAAAAAACACGAATCTCGCTGGCAATGAGCAACCCGATGCCCTGGTGAAACCGTGTCGGGCTGCTCATGCTGTACGCCACGCCGTCGATTAACTCCCAACGCTCGTCGTCGGGCCATTGCCGATAGTCACCGTACGTAAAAGTCTGCTCCGTTTTGCGAACCGGTAGTCCCATTTTCTTCATCCCTCCATTTTACCGTATAAGACGGGGTTTTAGGAGGTTTCGCTTCACGGTTGGGAACTATTCCCGCCACAACTCGGCCACATCAAGTGAGAACCCATCCAGCACCGCCGAAGTGACTGTACCTGTATTCTCAAAGGTCACTTCAGGTGCATATTTGCCGTCGGCGGCCAAAACGTACTGCTGCAGCCAATGACCCACGGGGTCGATCACCCAGTATTCCTTCACCCCGGAGCGTTCGTACAAAGGATTTCGACCACCAGATCGGGGGCACCCCATATGCCGTTATCCTTGAGCTTGTCGGGGTCGCAGACGACCAGAACATCGGGCTGAACCACAGTGTCGACGTCGTCTTCGCGCTGCTCGCGGAGCCTCGGAAAAAACACATCCAGCGGGGCGGGGTAGACCTTGCAATCAGTGTCTTTGCCTTCCAGAAAGTTCCCAATTCGCCGGGTCAAAAGTGCCTCGATTCCCTGGTGAAACCGTGTCGGGCTACTCATGCTGTACGCCACGCCGTCGATCAACTCCCAGCGCTCGTCCTCCGGCCACTGTCGGTAGTCGCCGTAAGTAAAAGTCTGCTCCATTTTGCGAACCGGTAGTCCCATTTTCTTCATCCCTCCAATTTACCGTATAAGACGGGGTTTTAGGAGGTTTCGCTTCAAACTACTTCGCTGTGACGTCGTCGGCAAAGGCGGTCAGGGCGGCATGAAACCGCTGGACCATTTCGACCCGATACGCATCGAGAGGAAAAAACGGTGCCAGGAACCAGGCGAATTTCATCCGGCAGTCGAGGATCACCACCGATTCTTTCGGTCCCTTGGGTGTCAAAGAGAACTCGGCCCCGAGAACGGGGACGACAAAGGAGGGGTATTTCAGGGAAAGGCCAAGCCGACGGACTGTTCCTTTTTCAACAGGAAGGTTCTGTACGGTCATTGAGACAACCTTGCCGGAAGCCCCAAAGGGCCACATCAGGTTGAGTCGATAGACAAAATCGAGCCCGCCTTCGACGGCGCGAGCTCCTGTCACCTGCCCGACGTATTTTGCCGAAAGCGGGTCATTTCCATCCTGACCCCGGGGTACCCAGCGCGAATAGCCGGCAAAATCCAGCATTTTGGCTTCCACCTGTGAGGCCGGAAACGGAAGGGTGAGGGTTCCCAAAGAGCGGTAGGAACCATCGGGGTCTACCGAAGTTTTGATGGTCACACCAACTTTCGGTGCGGCAGAAGCCAATCCGATACCGAGTACAAACAAAAAAAGCGAAACCAGGAGGTTCCTCATCGTACTCAGCTGTTCAGGAGTTTCTGAATTACACCCGAGTTATCAAGAAGCGAACTGAGGCTGCGGTTGTGGTGCAGACGGCTCATGGCACGGGCGAAAAGGTTGGAGACATTGGCGGTGGTGTACCAGGGACGGTCCAGCAAGGCCCCGTCGTGGTAAACCGCGTTGGTACCAATGATTTTGTAAAACAATCCCTGTTCGTAGGCCTCATCGAAGTACTTGATCGCTTCCCCGGTGAACAGGGGAAGGCTGATACCGGCCACGATTTTTTTAGCGCCCATCTCCTTGAGAAGCTTGAAGGCCTTGATCAGGGTACCGCCGGTGCCCAAAAGGTCATCGGCCAGAAACACGTTCTTTCCGCTGACATCGCCCAATAGCTTAGTGCTGGTGATGTTGCTTTCACCGGCGCTGGACGAGAGTTTGGAATAATCACGCTCTTTGTAGAGCATGGCCAGAGGCCGCTGGACGCAGCTGGCGTAGAACTTGTTGCGGTCGACGGCCCCTGTGTCGGGCGAGACAACCACAAGGTCAGGGTCTTTCAGATCGATCAGGTCGTGCAGGCGTCGCAAAATCTGGTAGCTGCCATGCAAGTTCTCAAGGTTCAACCGGATGAAGGTATTCTCAATTTCCTTGGAATGGATGTCGAGGGTAAGAATCCGGTTGACACCCATGTTTTCGAGCATTTGCCCGAAACGCGCGGCGGTCAGCCCTTCTCGTCCTTTCTTCTTGTGCTGGCGGGCATAGGGGTAACTGGGAATCACAACGGTGACGCTCTCAGCCCCGGCCTGAACGGCAGCGTCAACAGCGGTCATCAGGCAGATAATATGGTCGTTGATGCTCAACGAATGCTTATCATCACTATTGTGAAACTTCACGGGGTAGCTGTTTGCCACATCTTGAATGATGAACAAGTCCATACCGCGAATAGAAATACCAATTTCTGTCTTGAACTCGCCATTGGCAAACCTGGTAAAGTTGGAGGGTACCAGGAACCGGGGAGCGCGGTAGGCGTAGACCGAACCGCCGGACTCAAAGTCGTTGGAGTGAAGGTCCTGGTCAAAGTTGAGCTGCCGGGTAATTTCCTCACGGGTCAGGTTGTAGTGACCAGCCAACGCACCAATCTTCTTTTCAAAAGAGCGATGGTAAATGGATTTCAAGTGGGAAGTGATTTCACCGGCGAAGGACTTGCCCCCGGGACAGGCCAGAATGCCCATGGAGGTGGGCCGGTTGAAGCTCATGCGGCCACCCTAACATAAGCCCGGCCCGAGGATCAAGGAACTTGACCGCAGGAACCGCCGGCATTAGATTGTTCAAGCCTGAAAGGAGTGCATATGTCCGAACGCAACGTTTCGGCCTTTGGTTTCGACCTAAAGCCGAAATTTGTCATTATTCTTATTATCGTCGCCGTCCTCGGGTTCGTCGCCTTCCAGTCGGCCTACATTGTGGACCAGACCGAGGAAGCCGTTGTTCTCACCTTCGGCAAGTACAGCCGTACGGAAGGTCCTGGAATGAAGTTCAAAATCCCGCTGGTGGAAGAGAACTACAACATCCCCACCAAGCAGGTCCAAAAGATGGACTTTGGTTTCCGGATGGATGGACAGGGCGGTGATATCTTCGCCCAGAACAGCCTGAAGACGAACTTCAAGGACGAGTCAACGATGTTGACTGGTGACCTGAACATCGTCGACATCACGTGGATCATCCAGTACCGCATCACCGATGCCAGAGCCTGGTTGTTCAACCTGGACGCCGATTCCCGCGAAAAGACCATCCGCGACATCAGCCAGTCGGCCGTCAGCCAGCTGGTAGGCGACCGCGCCATCCTCGACGTGCTGGGCAACGAGCGCCAGAGCATCGAAGCCAAGGCCACCGAAATGATCAACGAGCTGTTCACCAGCTACGGCATCGGCGTGCTTGTGACCGGTACCCAGCTCAAGGACATCTTCCCCCCCGAGGGAAGCGTCAAGGCCGCCTTCGACGACGTCAACGTGGCGTTTCAGGACATGAACCGATTGATCAACGAAGGCCGCGAAAAGTACAACAAGCAGATTCCCCAGGCCGCCGGTGAAGCCCAGCAGCAGATACAGATTGCGGAAGGGTATGCCACCGAGCGCGTCAACAAGGCGCAGGGTGACGTGGCCCGTTTCAAAGCCGTGTTGAACGAATACCGACGCAGCCCCGAGGTCACCCGCAACCGGCTTTACCTCGAAATGATTGAAGACGTGTTCAAGGGCCAGGAAGGTACCGACCTGGTCGACAAGAAGCTCGGCAGCTTCCTCCCCCTCAAGACCCTGGGGACCAAGTCCTCCGCCGGAGTCCAATAATGAAACAAGAAAAACTCATGCTCATCCTGGCCGCTGTGGCCGTCGTCGTCGCCGCATTCTTCTTCACTGGTCCTTTTTATACCATTCAAGAAGGTGAGCAGGCCGTCATCACCCAGTTTGGCGAAGCTGTCGGTACCGAAAACACAGCTGGTCTGAAGTTCAAGATTCCTCTGATCCAAGAAGTTCAGATCTATCCCAAGAAGATTCTGAGCTGGGACGGAGAACCCCAGCTGGTCCCCACCGAGGAAAACCAGTTTATTTGGGTTGACACCACCGCCCGCTGGCGCATCGTCGATCTGAGGAAGTTCTACGAATCGTCCAAGACCCTGCAGCGCGCTTTCAGCCGGTTGGATGAAATCATCGACCCGGCCGTCCGCAAGATCATCTCTACCAATCCCCTTCATGAAGCGGTGCGCAGTACCGACATCATCAACGAGACAAAGCGGACGGGAACGCTGACAGGTGCCAACGGTGAGGAGATCGAAGGTCTCAAAGGCCTGATTTCAGGGAACACCGCGTTCAACGAGATCAAGGTCGGACGCCGGACGATCAGCAGAGAAATCCAGGAGAGCGTGGCCGAGAACGTCAGGAATCAGTTCGGTATCGAAGTGATTGACGTGCTCATCCGCCAGATCCGGTACAGCGACCAGCTCACCGAGTCGGTCTACAACCGTATGATCACCGAGCGCAAGCAGATCGCCGAAGGGTACCGCTCCTACGGTGAGGGCCAGAAGAAAGAGCTCGAAGGAAAGATGGAGCGCGAAACCAAGAGCCTGCTGTCCGAAGCCTACGCCAAGAGTGAGCAGATCAAGGGTGACGCCGACGCCAAGGCAGCGCGTACCTACGCCGAAGCCTACAACGCCGATCCGGAATTCTACCAGTTCTGGAAGTCTATCGAGAGCTACAAGGCGACTCTGCCCCAGTTCCAAAAGACCTTCACTACCGACATGGATTACTTCAAGTATCTGTACAGTCCACGCGGAAGGTAAGAACTCTGTTTTTAGGAAAGGCCCGGGAAACCGGGTCTTTTTTTTTGTACCAAGTTACGGTATTGTGGTCACCCGAAGGAGTTCCCCATGTCCAAGCTGCTTGTTGCTTTGATGGCTGTTCTGATCCTGGCTTCCTGTGCCCCCCAAGCGTCGACAGGCCCGGCCTCCCTTGCCGTTTTTATCCCGGGAACTCTCCAGGGAAGTCCCATCTACGAAATGCTGGATGCGGGAGCCCGTAAAGCGGTAGCCGAAGTTCCAGGGGCCATTGTGAAAACCATTGAAGGCGGGTTCAACCAAGCCCAATGGGGCGAGCAGATCGCCACCCTGGCCTCGAGCGGCGAGTACCGCTTCATTGTGACCAGCAACCCGGCCATGCCCGAGATTGCCGCTGCCGCCGCCAAAGCCTACCCCAACCAGAAGTTCCTTATCCTCGAATCGTATTCTGACAATCCTTCTTACGCCACCTTGGCCTACAACCACCGCGAACTTTCCTACCTGCACGGTGTCCTCGGCGGCCTTCTGGCAGCGGAGCGCAAAGCGCCGGCCGTGCTGGGGCTGATTGCCGGGCAGGAATACCCGGACATGAACAACGCCATTGTCCCCGGTTTTGAAGAGGGACTTAAAGCCGTTTCGCCCGAAGGCAAGGTGGAGTTCCGTGTGGTGGGCAACTGGTACGACGCCGCCAAAGGGGCCGAATTGGCCAAGGGCCTGTTTGATCAGGGCGTATCGGTAGTGATGCCCATTTCCGGTGGTGCCAACCAGGGTGTTTTGACGGCTGCCAAGGCCTCGGGCCGGGCGGTTCTCTGGTACGATACCGATGGCTATGCAGTGGAACCGGGGGTTGTCTTCGGCAGCGGACGCATCCTTCAAGACAAAGCCGCCTACGAGCTGGTGAAAAAGGCCTTGGCGGGAACGCTGGAATACGGCAAACCCCAGATGGTCGGTTTCCAGGAAGGGTATTTGGACTACGTAACCGACTCGCCGACCTTTGTGCAGTTGGTGCCTGAAGGACCCCGTCAGAAGTTTGAGGCTGTTCTCGCCGACTTCCGGTCGGGCAAAACCCAGCTCGAGATGCCCCTTTCGCGGTGATCCCGCCCCTGGTTCTTCTCCAAGGACTGACAAAGACCTGGCCCGAAAACGGGGTTACCGCCTGTGACAGCGTGACTCTCGAAATTCGGGCAGGCGAAGTGCTGGCTCTGCTGGGAGAAAACGGGGCCGGCAAGAGCACTCTGGTGGGTTTGCTGGCCGGAACCATCCGCCCCGATGCGGGCCAAGTGGTGCTTGAAGGCCGTACCCTCGGTATTCGTGACCGGGCCCTGGACTGCGGCATCGCTCTGGTTCCCCAGCATCCTCCGTTTTCTCCGGAACTGGCCCTCTGGGAACATGCCATTCTGGGCGACGAGCGGTACCGATGGCTGGGCCCGCGCGCCAAAGCACTCCTGATCCAGGAGTTGACGGCCCTGGCGGCACCCTGGGGCTTCCAGCTGGACTGGAACCTGAGTGGGAGGGAGGCCGGTCCGCTGGCCCTGCAGCGGGCAACTTTGACGGCCTTGTTCCGCCGAAAACCACGCTTATTGATTCTCGACGAACCGACGGCGGCGCTTCCTGGTCCCGAGGCCGAAGCCCTGTTGTCGGCCGTTTCGCTGTGGGCAAAACGGGAACAGACGGCGGTGGTTTTCATCACCCACAAATTGCCCGAAGCGCTGCGCTGGGCAGACAGGATTGCCGTCATGCGTTCGGGCCGCATCAGCGCGGTGGTGACGCCCGACCAAACTTCGCTGGAACAGCTGGGATCACTGCTGTTTCCTGCCAGTTTGGTCGCCCCCCTCGATACCGACCCGCTACCCCCACCCGCTGCCGACGCTCCCGTTGTGTTTGAGACCCGAGGAACCAGGGCTGACTTCCGCTTGAAGGCCGGTGAGATTCTGGGGCTGACTTCGCTGCGGGGCGAAGGCGCGGAAGCCCTGGAAGAGGAACTCACAGGCATGTCTCCCCTCCCCCAAGGTTGCCTGCATATGGATGGCCACGATGTGACAGGCTGGGATATTGCCAACCTGCGGAAGCTGGGGCTCAGTTATGTGCCCTCCGATAGGCTTGGTCGAGGCAGCAGCCCGCATTCCCAACTTGCCAGCAACGTGATTCCCTACCGCGTCGGCCAGCTGGCACGCCGGGGCCTTCTGCGCCGACATTCTGTGCGGGAGTATTTCCAGGATTTGAAAAACCGTTACGGTCTTGCCGGAGAGGCCGGCCAGAGGCTGGTCACGCTTTCGGGCGGCAATATCCAAAAACTGATTCTGGCCCGGGAAATGGAACAGAATCCCCGCGTCTTGATCCTTGCCGAGCCCAGCTGGGGTCTGGATCTGGAAGCTCGTCGCATCCTGTACGGGTTGATCCGGGCGTCGGCCCGGCGGGGTACGGCCGTCGTGCTTCTCACCAGCGAGCCGCTGGAGCTGTTCGAAGTCTGCACCCAGATCGGTGCTCTGGCCGGGGGACAGTTGCGGTCACTGCGGCCAGCGTCCCAATGGACGCCCGAAACACTGGGACGGGTTTTGCTGGGGTTGGACTCATGAACAGACGGACCAACCCGCTGGCCAGCGGCATCGGGACTCTCGTGGCGTTGGGCCTGGCGCTCGGCCTGGCGGTTGTTTTGCTGGCGGTGTTGAGTCCCAACCCGGCAGGGGCTCTCCGCGCCTTTTTCTGGGGACCCGTCTCTTCGGGGTTGGCGTGGGGCAACCTGCTCAATCAGGCTCTGCTGCTCAGCCTGACAGGACTGGCTGCGTCGTTGGCGTTCGGGGCCGGTGCCTTCAACCTGGGCGGTGAGGGACAGACCTACACCGGGGGCCTGGCAGCCCTGGCGCTGACGCTGGTTCTGCCGGTGGCCTGGGGCTGGGGTGGCATTCTTGCGGCTTTGCTGGCCGGGGTGATGGCCGGGGCGCTTCTAGGGGGCCTCAGCGGCTGGCTCAAGGTTCGTTTCGAGGCCGATGAGATGATTACAACCTTTCTGCTTTCCGCCTCGGCTGTCCCCTTTGTCAACGCTGTCATGACTGGACCCGGAATCGGTGCGGCCCAGAGCATGCTCATCCAGTCCCGGCCCGCCCCCGAGGCCTTCTGGATACCCGGGCTGTTGGCACCTTCGAACCTCCATGTCGGAATACTAGTGGCGGTGCCCATAGTGGTGGTGTTTGCTGTTCTGGTAAACCACACCCCCTGGGGTTACCGCCTGCGGTTGATGGGGCGCAACCGCGATTTTGCCCGCTATGCTGGAATTTCTACCGGTATCTACGCCCTGGTTCCCCTGGGACTGTCGGGGGGGCTCCACGGCCTGGCGGGTGCCCTGGGGGTGTTGGGAACCCAGCACTCGCTGGTGCAGGGGTTTTCGGCAGGTTGGGGTTGGAACGGTATCGCCGTCGCCCTGATTGCCCGCTCCAATCCCTGGGCCGTTCTACCTGCCGCCGCCTTACTCGCCTTCCTCGACCAGGCGGGGCGTTCGGTGGTGTTGCAGGGGCAGTTTCCCTTCCAGCTCAGCGCCCTGTTTCAAGCGTGCATTCTGTTCTTTATCACGGCAAGGAGGCTGCATGGGCGTCCCCTTTGATCTGTTGACCCCGCTGCTGGTAGCGGCGCTGGGTGCCCTCTGGTCCGAGCGCGCCGGCATTCTCAACATCGCCCTCGAAGGGCAAATGCTGTCGGGAGCCTTGGCGGGGGTTCTGACCTTCCATTTTACGGGAAACCTGACCCTCGCCCTGGCTGTTGCCGTTGGTTTTGGCGCTGTCACCGGGCTTCTGCTGGCCTGGGGCACCCTGGACCTAGGAGCCGACCCCTTCATTGCGGCGCTGGGTCTGAACCTGCTGTTGCCGGCCTTGGCGGGCTGGGTCTCTTTCAGCCTGTTTGGCAATCTGGGGGTCATCCGTCTGACTGGCAACGCCGCTCCGGTTCTGCTTGGTGTCCCCTTGTTTTTGATCTTGGCGCTGGTTTTGGCGGGTGCCACCCAAGCACTGCTGTTCCACACTCCGTGGGGTCTGCGAATCCGCGCGGCGGGAACGGGGCCTCAGCTTATGATCAGCCGCGGGCTCGACAGCCGGGTACTGCAGCGTCAGGCCCTGGCAATTTCCGGTGCCTTGGGAGCGTTGGCCGGGGCCTTCCTGGCCCTGAACCTCGGAGCCTTTGTTCCCGGGATCAGCGCCGGCAAGGGCTGGATAGCCCTGGTAGCCCTGTATTTGGGAATGCGAAAACCGCTGCCGGTACTGGCAGCCTGTCTGGTGTTGTCGTGGACCGAACAGGCGTCCAACTTGCTTCAGAGCTTCCGCGACCTTCCCACCGGGCTGGTTTTGGGGCTGCCTTCGCTGCTGACCGTCGTTGTCTTCGTGGCGACGACGGCCTACCGCAAGGGCGGCCGTTCCAAAGTGAACCGGCCCAGCTTCCCTGTGCGAAAATCGGACAACAGAGCCTGATAGGCGCGGTCCCAGGCGACTTCGCCGCCTTTGGCCAGCATACCCCGCTTTCTTCCCCAGGCTTCAATGCGGCCAAAAACCTGCTCCTCCGACTCCTCCAATCCTTTGACAGGATCGGCCCAGTAGCTGGAAAAGGCTTGAGGATACAGGGCAGAAAGGGTCACCACCAGCTCACGGACCAGGTCGGACACTGAAAGTATTTCATCTTTGACCGAACCCAAGAAGGCCAGGCGCAGGCCGACGCTCGGATCTTCAAATTTGTGCCATAAAATACCGGGGGTATCGAACAGATCGAATTTCTCGCTGATGTTCATTCGCTGCAGGCCCTTGGTATGCCCCGGCTTGGGTGCCACCGAAGCTTTTTTGCCCCCGACCAAGGCATTGATCAAACTTGACTTGCCCACGTTGGGCACCCCGACGATCATGCCCCTCACCTTGCGCAGCCCAAACCATTTTTTGTCCTTGCAGAGTTCATTGACCGCGTGGCTGATGGCGGGCAAATTTTTGCGTTCCTTGCAGCTGATCAGCACGGCGCGGGTTTCGGGCCGCTGCTCGTACCAGGCCTTCCAGGCCGAGGTAGCCCGCGGGTCTGCCAGGTCGATCTTATTGAGCAGCACCACCCGGGGCTTGTCGCCCAAAAGCTCGTCGAGCAGGGGGTTGGAAGTGGCGAAAGGCGCCCGGGCATCCACAACTTCGAGAAAGACATCCACCTGGCTGCGGTGTTCTTGAATGAGGCGCTGAGTCTTGAGCATGTGCCCGGGGAACCATTGAATTTCCATTGATTCAGTCGCTCAGCAGTTTGCGGAAGACGACTTGGGTTTTATAGCGGCTAAAGCCTTCACGGTCATAAAAACGGTGCGCCTCGGTGCGGGTGCTGTTGGAACGGACAATCACCTCGGTGGCCCCGTGCTCGCGGATCCAGTCCTCGGCAACCGCCAACAGTTCGGCCCCATAGCCCCGGCTGCGGTAAGCGTCGTCGATGACCAGCCCCACAATCTCTCCGTAAGGGGGACGATACGCGGGTTCCACAATACGGCAGGCCACGGTACCGACCACTCCCACCCCGGGTTGGTCAAACACCAAGGTTTTTTCCCAGGGCCTCTGGAGCTGCTTTCGCAGTTCCTCCCTGGCGTATTCGGCCTTTACCGGGTATCCCAGTTGGGACGCCAGTTCTGAGTAGCGCAGAAAATCTTCCTCTCTGATGGGACGAATCATAGGGTGCTCCTCTGACACGCATTGTAGCATATGGTAAATTGTCGTGTTCTTTCCTGGAGGCAATCATGATTCCAACCGTCGGCGTTATCGGATTCGGCAACATGGGCGAAGCCCTGGCTGTGGGCTTGGCCAAGAAAAATCTCGCCACGGCGGTGGGGGTCTTTGAAATGAACCCTCAAACCCGTTCCAAGGCCTACCGGAACAAAAAGCTGACCGTTCATGAAACCATCGAGGCCCTGGTCGAAGCCAGCACCATTCTGGTGATTGCCATCAAACCCCAGGATATTCCGGGTCTTTTGGCCAAGCTCAGGCCGTTGGCCCACGGTAAAGCTTTTATATCGCTGGCTGCCGGGCTGGGCACCGCCTCGTTTCAAAAGGAACTGGGGGTGGAGCAGGTCGTCCGGTTCATGCCCAATTTGGCGGCAAAAGTCGGAAAAGCTCTGGTAGGGGTCAGCCCCGGCACCGACTGCGGCCCCGTTTTCGCCGAACAGGCCCTGAAAATCGCGGGAGCCCTTGGACGGGCCGTTCCCCTGCCAGAAAAGTTGATGTCGGCCATCACCGGCCTTTCCGGTTCGGGAATCGCCTTTGTGTTCCATTTTGCCCATGCCATGGCCTTGGGCGGTGTCAAAGAAGGTTTTGCCTACAACCAAGCGCTGGAACACGCCCTCGACACCATTGAGGGAGCCGTTGCCTTGCTACGTGAAACAGGGGAGCACCCCATTGCCTTTGAGAGCAAGGTTTGCTCACCGGGCGGAACCACCATCGAAGGGGTGCAGGTGCTGGAGCAGACCGGTTTCACCGCCTCGGTCATCAATGCGGTATCGGCGGCTTCGCGCCGCGCCCACGAACTGGAGCGCTGAACGAGCGAAAACTAACTCGTGGCTTCGAGGGGAACTCCCAGCCACTGCGAAAGGTCTTGTCCCCAACCCGTCAGCCGCTCTTTGGAAGCCTTGCCCCGGTCGTTCTCAATGGTCATTACCGTACCGTCGCGCAGCCCGATTTCCAGCCCCACAAATTGGGCGGGCCCAAAGACCGTCGTTCTGACTACCGAAACTTCTTCCAGGGCGAACGCTTTGGTCCGGTGGAAGACCACAAGTCCCACCTTGAACTCGACACGGTTTTTGGCCCGGTCAAAGGTCACCGACTCCTCATAGAGGGCCCCCAGAACGGCCAGCGAAGCCAGCACAACGGGAATCAAAAGACTGGCCAGAAAAAACCCCGCGACGATCAGGGCTGCTGCGGTGATCAAATTGATCATTCGGAAAGACCACCCCACCCCGAACCTCCAGACGGCATCGGATTGGGTCAGACGAAGGCGAATGTTGAACATGGTGTCACCATACCATGAAAGCCCTTTCATCGCTTGCGGGCTGGGGTCTGAACCGCTATAATCCGGGTTAGCTTACGACACAAGGAGACGCCTCATGCTCAATTTCGTCGAATCCCGGCGTGTGAAGATTGTCTGTACTCTCGGGCCGGCCACGAATTCCTACGAAAAAATCTTGAAACTGGCGCAGATCGGCATGGACGTCGCCCGGTTCAATTTCTCTCATGGAACCAACGAGGACCATAAACAGCGCTTCGAATGGGTGCGCAAAGCCTCTGCGGAGTGCAAAAAACCCATCGCCATCCTGCAGGACCTTCAGGGTCCCAAAATCCGTGTGCGCAAGTTCGCCGGTGACCAAGTTGAACTCAAACCGGGTGCCTCGTTCATTCTTACTGTCCGTGATGTGCCCCTTGGTAACGAAAAAGAGGCTTCGGTATCGTACCCGACCTTCAACAAAGACGTTTCCCCCGGCTCCATCGTACTGCTGGACGACGGCAACCTGAGCCTCAAGGTCACCTCGATCAAGGGCGAAGATGTCCATTGCGAAGTTGTCCACGGTGGTATTCTGAAGAACAACAAGGGTGTCAACCTTCCCGGCAGCATCCTATCCGTCGAGGCTCTGACCCAACAGGACAAGGACCACTTGAAGTTCGGGCTTGATCTAGGTGTCGACTACGTGGCACTGAGCTTTGTTCAGCGTCCCGAAGACGTCAAAGAAATCAAGGAACTGATTTACTATTATGGCAAGGACACGCCGGTCATCTCGAAGATCGAAAAGCCCCAGGCCGTTGACCGCATTGATGAAATTCTGGCTCTGACCGACGGCATCATGATTGCCCGTGGCGATATGGGCGTTGAAATGAACGTGTGGGAAGTACCACCGATTCAGAAAGACATTATTGCCCGTTGCAACCGCATGGGCAAACCCGTTATCACCGCAACCCAGATGCTGGAGTCGATGATCAGCAACCCCCGTCCCACCCGCGCCGAAGCCACGGACGTGGCCAACGCCGTTCTCGACGGTACCGACGCGGTCATGCTCAGTGCGGAAACAGCGTCGGGACAGTACCCCTTCGAAGCCGTTGAACACATGCACAAGATCATCACCACCATCGAGGCCAAGCGTCCCACGTCGTTCGCCGACCGCAAGCTGATTTTGGACCCCACCTTTGGTATTGCCAACGCCATTGGCGAGTCGGCCGGTGTCGCTGCCGTCGTTGTCGGTGCCGGTAAAATCATCTGCTTGACCGACTCGGGCTACACCGCCAAAACCGTCAGCCACTTCCGCCCTCCCATGCCCATTTTGGCACTCAGCCCGAGCGACAAAGCACTGCGCCAGCTGGCCCTGTATTGGGGAGTTTGGGGCATTCCGATTGCCACCTTTGGTGACAACATTGATGATGCCGTCCGCCAGGTCACCGCACTGCTCAAAAACGGTGGGTTTGTCAAAAAGGACGAGAAAGTTATCTTTACCGCCGCCCTGCCCTTCACCGCGCATAAGGACACGAATATGATCCGCATCGAACAGATCACCTGACCAAACGGCACCCCTCCGTTCCGGCGTCGTTTCGGACTCGCTGCGGTACTCGAGTACCTTCCGGTACACTGCGTGCCTCGCATCGTCCTCAACCTAGCCGGAACAAAGGGTTGCTCGTTTGGTAGCCACCCCTCCGTTCCGGTGTTTTTTCAGCCCCCAGCGATGGGGGCTTTTCTATGCGGTGGGCAGACCACTCAGATCTTCTTCATCCAAATTGGTCAGGGCTGCAATCTGATCGCGAGGCAGTCCTGACGATAAAAGCCCCCGGGCAATTTCGAGCGCTTTCTGTCGGGCACCTTCCGCGAGTCCTACCTGTCGGCCTTCCTGCAACCCCTCCTGCAACCCCTCCCGCCAACCTTCTTCTCGCCCTTCTTCTAGGCCTTCCCGTTTTGCTTGGCCGATCAGACTGGCCTGATCATGAAGAAATTTCATGCGGTCATCGTAGGCCATCCGAGCTTCCGAATCCTTTTCAAACCTGTGGTAGCGTTCAGCCAGTTCCTGCAGTGAATGGTTCTTTTTCAATAGGACCATCATGGGGCCCTCCCTCTCATCAAGATGTTTGAGGGCATACAGCCACTCGACCAGTTCAGAGTGATCATTCTCAGGCAATTTGGGCAGCTCGAGATAGTGCATCACACAATCGTCGGTCAACAACACGTCAGGATGAGTCATCTCGGTCAGCTGAAAAGTGGAACGAAAAGGTACCTTGTCAGGAAAGAGGTTGAAGTTGAGAATGCTGACGCTCACGACAGGCATCAGCCTGCGGTATTCCTGCCCCTCGAGTAGCTGTTCTGTATAGCTCTTGGCCCAATAGTAGAGGCTCCGTTCGCCATACTCCGCCTGGGTACGAACTTGCACTTCGACATTGACCAGTCTGCCGTCTGCCGCTCTGGCCTTAATGTCGATCACGGTCTGCTTGGCTGAAGCATACTCGCGTTCACCCAAGGGATTGACAATCTCAAGGGCGGTGAACGGCTCCATTCCCGCATGCCGTTGAACGATGTTGATGAAACTGAGAAGCAATCCCGTGCTGCTTCTGGAACCAAAAAGGTACTTGAAGACAATGTCGCTTGTAGCAGAAATCCGTGCCATATCCATAATGTACTCCTTAATGGAGCTAACGGGAAAGGAGGCGTTCTTGCTTCAACAGACCAAAAAAAAGAACCTCCCTTTCGGGAGGTTCTTCGATTCAAACCGGGTTACCGGAGTGTTTCTTAGTAAGCAACAGCAGCAGTGACGGTGAAGACACCCTTGTTTCCGGCTTCGCCGAAGGGGGTCATGAACAAAGTCGTCAGGCCTTCTTTGTCGTCGCTGATCGATCCACCGGCAAATTCAGCGGTGAGGGTGGTGTTGGTGATCACCTTGGCTTCGACACCGGCCTTGAAGATCAGACCGTTGTCCTTGGTAACGCCCTTCATGTGGAGCATACCGAAGTCAAAAGAAGCGTAGGGCTTGACGGTCTTGCCTTCTTCAATGGTGGCCAGATAGTCAACCGAACCACCGAGGAAAGCGGGGAGGCCTTCGGTAGTGGTGGTGTTGGTGGCGTTCATCAGGTTGTAACCCTTGAAGTAAGCGGAGAAACCGACGTTCTCAACGAAACCCTTGGCGGTGTCTTCGGTGAACTTGACACCGGTTTCAAAGTAACCGTTGACATTGAAAGCACCAAGGTAAGACTTGGCAGGGCTATAGAAAGTGGTGAACATCAAAGCGTCAGCGTTCTCAAGGGTGTAGGTGGCAGCAGCAGCGCCGTCCCAAACCAGGTCCTTGGTACCAACGATCGAACCGTCAAAGCCGGCGGTCACTTTCAGAGCCGCATCAGGCATGAGGGTCAAACCAAAGCTCACACCGGTGTTGCCGGTGTCATACAGGTCCTTGAAAGCATCGAAAACCACGGCAACTTCTTTGACGGGGGTCACGGAGAGTTCCACACCGGCGGTGTACTGGCTCTTGTCGTTGCCCTTGGAGGCGGTGACAGCGGCAGTGGTAGTTCCAAGGGTGTAAGGAGTGTAAGCGGCAATCTCATCACCAGCAGCATAACCAGGGTACTTCTTGGCAATAACATCGGCAGCGGTCACGGTGATTGCAGTGGCGCTGGTCGCTACGGTGTAGGTGACAGTGGCATCCTTGGCAGCGGTAGCAGTGGTGTTGCCATTGGAGGAAAGCACACCGGTGATACCGAACATTTCAGCCTTGTAACCAACGGTCAAACCACCGCCGGCGGAAGCGCTGACAGCCTTGATCGAAGCGTCTTCCCAAGCGTCGATGGAGAGGGGACCCATCATGGCAGCGTTGTTATAGCCGTAGCCAGGAGCACCGAGACCAACAGTGAAGGGACCGGACACAATGGAAGCCGACAGGTCGTAGCCAGTTTCAATGGAAGGGGTGCCGTTGTCGTTCTGGACATCAATCTTGATATCTTTCACAGTGATGGTACCGTAAGTTTCTTCACCAGCCTTGGTGACGGAACCGGCGGCAGCGAGGGGAACAACGATTACGAAATCGCTGGAATTGGCGAAACCATTGGAACCGGTTTCGACATCATAGGCCCACGATACTTCGGCGCTAGCCGTGATCGTG
>JFJP01001750.1_pt1 | contig 47138 bp, 39 predicted proteins | sample 431651 | NCBI WGS metagenome assembly JFJP01 (sample SAMN02602958, study PRJNA72255) | Microbial mat metagenome, whole genome shotgun sequencing project. | biome: fresh water; feature: sink hole; material: water; isolation source: purple microbial (photo- and chemosynthetic) mats found in...
ATGGGTAATGGGGTTGATCCATTTGCTCCTCTGTTTCAGGCAATTGACGGTTCCTTGCGCATTTCGCTCAAGTACCAGAACTACCTGTCGATTTTTGAAGAGGTCGACAAGAACGGCGTCCTGGCCTTGGGGGATACGATCTACCTCGAAGCCTATATCACCTCGGTGAAGTATGCCTTCTGGACGACCGTCCTGTGCCTGTTTATTGGCTATCCCTTTGCTTACTTCATAGCACGCGCCAAAATAAACGTCCAGCCAGCGTTGCTGATGCTGGTTATGCTGCCGTTCTGGACATCCTTTTTGCTGCGTGTGTATGCTTGGAAAGGCATTCTGGCCGATCAGGGTGTGCTCAATAACTTTCTGCTCTGGCTTGGAGTCATCCAGGATCCGGTACAGATTCTGTATACCGATGTGTCGATGCTGGTCGGGATGACGTATGTGTATTGCCCGTTCATGATCCTGCCGCTGTATGCGACACTGGTGAAGATGGACTTTCGTTTGCTGGAAGCCGCTCACGATCTAGGTGCCAGCCCGTGGAAAGCCTTCTGGCTGGTTACCGTGCCCCTCAGCAAAGCAGGAGTCATTGCCGGTTCCATGCTGGTGTTCATCCCCTGTCTTGGTGAGTTCGTCATACCCTCGCTGCTGGGTGGCGCCGAGAACATCATGATTGGCCGCGTGGTCTGGGACGAAATGTTCAGCAGTAACAACTGGCCACGTGCTGCCGCCTTGGCCGTCGTCATGGTGTTGTTTATTCTGGTTCCGATTGCGATCTATACCCATTACAGCGCTGAACGCGATATGAGGACTGAAGGTTGATGGGGCAAATTCTTGTAAGATTTCTACACGCGAACTTTGGCCGCTTCTGGTTGGGCGCGGTCTATCTGTTTCTATATGCCCCCCTGGTTTTTCTGATCCTGTTTTCATTTAACAGCACTCGCCAGGATGGGGTATTTACCGGATTTTCAACACGTTGGTACGTAGCTTTACTCAACGATTCGCGCTTGGTTGATGGTTTTTTCCTGTCATTGAAAGTAGCAGTCATTACCGCAACACTGTCGACAGTATTGGGAACATTCGCCGCCTTTGTGCTGGTTCGCTATAATCGATTCAAGGGGCGCTCCCTGTTTTCGGGTCTGGTGAGTGCGCCACTGGTCATGCCTGAAGTAATCATTGGCTTATCCCTGCTGCTGCTCATGGTAGCCGTGCAGCATGCTATTGGCTGGCCCGAACGGGGGGTGACGACAATTGTTACCGGCCATACCTTACTGGGCATGGCCTACGCCACGGTAGTCATCGCGGCTCGCTTGCGTGAAGTGGATCGTACGATTGTAGAAGCCGCAATGGATCTCGGCTGTCGCCCATCGCAGGTTTTCTTTCTGGTTACCCTGCCGAATATCCTGCCATCCCTCGTCGCGGCCTGGGTCCTGACATTCACCTTGTCATTCGATGATGTGGTTATTTCCGAGTTTTTGTCCGGCCCCGGCGTGACGACCTTGCCGCAGGTTATTTTTGGTTATGCCCGGCGGGGCATAAACCCGTCGATTTATGCAGCAGCTACGATACTTATCCTCACCATATCCATCGGAATCATTGCCTACAGCATTACCTCGGTTCGCACACAAGCATGGCGCGGACGCGAGGCCAAGGTAGCTGTGCAAGCCGAGTTGACAACAAGATCGTAATTCCCTCCCAGACATCTTTCAAAACAGAGATCACCGAGGAAACCACAGAGAACACAAGGTCTGTAACAAGGTGCCCCTGTTTGTCCCAACATTTCAGCCGACAATTTCCAGCCAGTGGAGCAGCGTGGCGAAGAGCGCTTCGGGATCGACCGGTTTCCGGATGTGGTCATTCATGCCGGCGTCGAGGCAGGCCTGGCGGTCTTCGTCAAAGGCATTGGCGGTCATCGCCAGGACGAACGGCCGTGTTTTCTTGCCCGGCAACCGGCGAATGGCCCGGGTGGCTTCAAGGCCACCCAAGACCGGCATCTGCATGTCCATCAGCACGAGGGCGTAGTCGCTAGCGCCCACCTTGTCTACGGCCTCCTTGCCGTTGCCAACGGCGTCGACAAGCAGCCCGGTGAGGCCGAGCAGCTCGAGTGCAACCTCGCGCCCGATGGGGTCATCCTCGGCCAGCAGGACCCGCCTTCCGGCAAAACGCGCCTTGATGACGTTTTCCAGCAGCACCTTGTCCTTGATAGCGGCAGACTCGCCTGCCGTGCCCGGCAATTTGCGCAGGCGGGCGCTGGCCCAGAAGGTGCTGCCCTCTCCCAGCCGGCTTTCTACGCCGATTTCACCGCCCATGAGCTGCGCCAGGTGACGGCTGATCACCAGCCCGAGTCCGCTGCCGCCGTACTTGCGGGTAGTCGATCCGTCCGCCTGAACGAAGGCGTGGAAGATCCGGGCCTGTTGCTCTGCAGACAGGCCGATCCCCTGATCCCGGACTTCGATACGCAACAGGACAGCCTGCGCATCTTCCTCGACGACCGCCATGGAGACCCTGATTTCTCCGCGTTCGGAGAACTTGACCGCATTGCCGACGAGGTTGAGCAGGATCTGGGAAAGCCGCAGCGAATCGCCCATCAGGCTGGAGGGTACCGACGGGGCTACCGTCCCGGACAGGCGTAAACCCTTGGCGGCGGCACGGTCGCCGAGCATGGCCAGCGTGCTGTCGACAATCCGGGCTGGCGAAAACTCGCTTTCCTCGGTGCTGAGGCGGCCGGACTCGATTTTGGAAATGTCGAGAATATTGTTGAGGATGCCGAGCAGGTGTTGTGCCGCCTCGTTGATCTTGGCCAGCTTGTCCATGGCTTTCGGGTCGGCAAGCTCTTTGCGCAGCAGGTGGCTGAGGCCGATGATGGCGTTCATCGGCGTGCGTATCTCGTGGCTCATGTTGGCCAGGAAAGTGCTCTTGGCGCGGTTCGCGGATTCTGCGGCCTCTGTCGCTGCGCCAAGCTCGGCGGTACGCTGGACAACCAGTTCCTCGAGATGATCGCGGTATGTCTTCAGCTCGGCTTCGATCTTTTTGCGCGGGCTGATGTCGATGTCAATGCAGAACAGTTCGGGTGCCTTGCCCGGCACCTTGACAACAGCATGGCTGGAAATGACCTCGACCCGCGAACCGTCCTTGCGCATCAGCGACAGCTCGCTGGCCGGGAACGGTTGTCCGGTCTCGAGCATTTCGGCGATCGCCTTTTCCGCATTCCCGACCATTTCCGGCGGGATGATGAGAGAGGTCAGTTTCTGACCGATGGCTTCGCTGGCGCTATAGCCATAGAGAATTTCGGAGGCCTGATTCCAGTAATGGGTTGTCAGATCGGCGCCATAGCCCTGAACCGCAATCGAGGATACCTCGTTGAGCAGCTTGCGAAAGCGCAGTTCGCTCTCCTTCAGGGCTTCGTTTGCCAGCCTTCGCTCGGTGATGTCAAGGCAGTAGCCGATATAGCCGATGAAGCGACCTGACGCATCGTAGCGCGCAGCCCCATCGTCCTGAATCCAGCGATACTCGCCGTCATGGCGGCGCAGCCGGTAGTCCATGCTGAATCTTTCGCGCTTTTCGAAGGCCTGCACGTAGGTATCCAGGCAATACTGGAAGTCGTCGGGATGGACGCCCTCGGTCCAGCCGTTGCCGAGTTCCTGCGCTATCGTCCGGCCGGTAAAGTCGAGCCAGACCTTGTTGAAGTAGTTGCACAGCAGGTCGGTGCCGGCTGTCCAGATCAGTGCCTGCCCGGAATCGGCCAGCGTCCGGTATTGCTGCTCGCTTTCGAGCAGAACCCTGCCGATGCGCTGGCTTTCACTGACCAGATGATTGACCCTGAACAAGACAATGACGAACAGCACCAGGCTGGTGAGCATGCCCAGCGTGATGGTCAGGAAGGCGACCCGGCGAACGTAATCGGACTGGCGCTGCAATGCGCCGATGTAGTGCTGGTGTTCGCTTTCCAGTTGATCAAAACCCAGACTCAGCCGGCTCATCAATTCATTGCCGCGCCTGACCAGCAATTCCTGATCTTCTGCCTTCAGGCCGGAACGGCTGGCGGTCACCGTTCGTGCTGACCACTCAAGAATATCCCGCACCCGCTGCTCGAAGGGGCCGTACAGCCACGTCTCGCCCGAGTTGCCGGCCCGGCCCAGATTCAGTTCGTCCAGCCTGAGCCGGGCGCGATCCGCGGCGACCAGGCTGGTATTGAGAAAACGCAGGTCGTCAGTGAGCAGGAAGCTGAGCACATGGCTCTGGTGCTGGGCGATGTTGGATAAGGTATCTGCGCTTCTGGCGTAGAGCGACTCACTTTGTGTCAACTGCTGGTTGGTCGCGGAAATCTGGTATTGCGAGCGGATCGCGGTCAGGCTGATGAAGATCAGCAGCAACAGGCCGAGCGCGAATCCGGTTGTTGCCGTCTTGCCGAGCTGCCACGAAAGGCCTGCTGCGTACAGGTGAGGAGAAACACCGCGCTACCCAGCAGGATGAAAAGAATCGCCGTATCACCGGCCATGACGTTCAGCCCCAGCCAGCCAAAAACGCCCAGAACCGGGGAGAAATAGGTGCTCAGCGACGAGATCCCCAGCGCAACGAGCATCAGGCTGCAGAATGCGGCGGCAATGACCGACGGGCGGCTGACGCGCGGAAGCATGCCGATCAGCAGCGAAGCAGCCAGCAGGATGTGGCAGATCGCTGTTTCCGGCGCCATGCGATGCGGGTGGGCGCGATTTGCCGGGGTGCCGACGTTGGCTACGAAAAGCGTGTCGATACCGGGGTTCCAGCCGGAAAGGTACTCGGCCAGAGTGATCAGTCCGATCAGCGCAGGCAGCAAAGCTAGAATGCTGGCTAAAGTGCGCAGCAGGGAAGTGTGATTCGGCGACCGGGGCAAGCGCAGCGCCAGGGCCAAACTCATGGCTAGTCCGATGGAAACAAAGGCGAGTGCCGTATTCGGCTTCATCGGCACCCAGCCTTGCAGGATGCCCTTGAGCACGGGCAGGTCGAAGCCGTGACCGATCATCACCATGGCGCCGATACACACGGCCAGTGCGGCCGCCAGTGCGGCAAAGCGGTTTGTTGACGAGGCCTGGCGGCGGCTGTTCAGGTCTGCTGCGCCGGCGACGGGAGGCGTCATGGCGCTGACCCTGGCGGCACGAAGGCGCCGTTTCTTACGCTAACCATGAATGTTCCGCCACGGGTATCGCCGTTGGCGTCAAAGCTGATGGGTTTTTGCACCCCGGCAAAGGTCTGTTGCGCGAGGATGGCCTGTTTGAGCGATTGCTCCGGCGCTTTATTTTCCAGGGCAGAAAAAATCACGTTGGCGGCATCAAAACCGAAAATTCCGGCGAACCCCGGCTCTAGCCGGAAACGGGCAAGGAAGGCTGCTCTGAAAGCCGTGTACGCAGGCTGCGTGCTTTGCCGGTCAAAGAACTGTGCCACCGTGATGCCCTCGACCGCTTTGCCACCCAGTTCGGCCAGGCGTTCGGTTGCGGCCCATTCCGAAGTGCCCAGGGCAATCGACGGGTCAAGCCGGCGAATGTTCTGGCAGAACATGGCGGCATCGACCGAGTTGCCAAGGATGATGATGCCATCCGGTTTCCCTGAAAGTGCCTCGCGGGCAAGGGCAGAAAAGTCCGTTTCATCGCTCGAGTTAAAGCCGATCGGAGCGAGCATTTTCCCGCCTTCCCCGGCAAAGGGCTTGCTGAAGTCCCTGAGCCAGCTTTCAGTGTAGGAGCGGTTGCGCAGGTCATAGACCAGCAGCACACGGTGTAAACCCAGGGTGCGGAAATAATAGTGCGCACTGGTCCGGGCAAATTCACCAGTCTCGGGGAGCACACGGAAGAAATAATCATCGAGCCCGCTCAGGTCATTGGTGGTTACCGTCGGACTGAGCATCAGCAGTTGGGCCTGATTGGCCAGCGTTACGGTGGGCATGGCCATGGCGCTGGTCATCGGGCCGACAATGGCGGTCACCCGGTGTTTGATTAGGGTGGCAAAGGCCTGGAGCGCGACTTCGGGATCCTGCTGGTCGTCGGCTTCGATCAGTTCGATCTGACGCCCCTTGATGCCGCCTGCCTTGTTGCGCAGCTCAACGGCCAGGCGAACGCCGTTGAGGCCGCCGATTCCGAGGTCACTGGCCCGTCCGGACAGGCCGCCGAGAAAACCGATGCGGATGGGCTCGGGCGGCGCACAGGAGGCAAGCGCCAGGGCTGCGCTGGCGAGCATGAACAGGATGGCGTGGCGCATGGGTAACATGGCGGGCCCCTTTTCTGTTGGACGGCAGGATTTCCAGAGAGGTGGGCAATCCGGATAGCGGTATTGGCGAGGCTAATTCTTATTGGCTACTATCTTCACAAACTTCTGGTCGCTTGTATACCCGTAGTTTGTGCAGAAAACTGCGGAAACTACGTAGTCGGCGCGCCCGGGACAAATGCCGGGAACTGCTGTTCTGCGCGGGCTTATAGCCAGTGCGGGCAGTGGGCAGCGAGGCCGTTCAATTCGTCGCGCGCGGCCTTGTAGTCGGGATAGAGTTGCCCGACGGTAATCCAGAAGCGCCGGCTGTGGTTCATTTCGCGCAGATGGGCCAGTTCATGGGCAACGACGTAATCGACAATGTGCGGGGGAAAATGAATCAGCCGCCAGTTCAGGCGAATCCCGGTTTGCCGGCTGCAACTGCCCCAGCGCGTGCGGGCGGCGGATAGCGTGAGTGGCGGGACGGGCAGGCCCAGTTGCTGGGCAAAATGCGACAGGCGTTCGCCAAACCACTGGCGCGCTTTTTCGCGCAAGGCTTTCTCCAGAGACTTGCCGGCATCGGCCGGAGTGCGCAGCAACAGCGTCAGTACCGGCGCTGACTGCAGGTTCCATAGAGCACGGTTGCTGCCCAGGGCGAGACGGATTTCCAGCGACTGGCCGAGCATCGGCAGGTGCAGGCCATCGACAATTCTCAGGGGTTCCGGGCGACGGCGACTGCGCCATTCGTCGAGTTTTTGTGCTACCCAGTCGCCATGGTGCAGGATCAGCGCTTCGACCTCGGTGAACGAAGCGCGGCGAGGGGCGCCGACGCGCAGGCCGCGATGGTCGATGGAAAGACCGATGGTGCGCCGCTTGGCGCGGCGCAGGACATAGGGAACAATGCGGTCGCCGAGGGCGATGGTGCGCGGCGTTTCGTCCGCCGTCAGCGGCTTTTCGCCGCCGAGCGGAAGTTCAGCCTGCCATGGCATGGGCAGCGTCGGGATAACGATGCGGCGAGATGCGGCGCATCTCTTGTTCAATCCATTGCTCGGCCAGGGAAGTGATTTCTTCCGCGGTCCTGCCGCTCGGGTCGATGGCCGGGCCGATACTGACCGTGATCAGCCCGGGTTTCTTGACGAAGGCGTTTTTTCCCCAGAATTCCCCGGCATTGTGCGCTACCGGTAGCGTCGGCGCGCCGGAACTGACGGCCAGGTGCGCACCGCCGGCCTTGAAGCGGCGGGTTTCTCCGGGGCGCATGCGCGTGCCTTCGGGGAAGATGATGACGCCGAAGCCGGCCTTGAGCCGCTCGCCACCCTGGGTGATGACCTGGCGCAGGGCATCCTTGCCGGCGCTGCGGTCAATCGAAATCATTCGGGCGGCGGCCAGCCCCCAGCCGAGAAAGGGAATCATCAGTAATGACTTTTTCATGACGAAGACGACCGGCGGAAAGATCGCCTGCAGGCTGACGGTCTCCCAAGCCGATTGATGCTTGGCGAGAATCACCGGGGGCGTAGCGGGAATGTTTTCGCGGCCGATGACCTGATAATGCAGACCCAGTACGTAACGGCAAAGCGCCAGGAACACGGTGTACCAGACGGCGATGATCCTGAAGCGAAGGCTTATCGGCAGCGCATACGCCAGGGCCACGAGCAAGCCGGCGGGCGCGGTGATCAGTAGGGCTAAGGGAGCAAAAAGCAGGGAACGGATGAACGCGATCATGAGTGCAGAATGTGGCCTACGGCCTCGGCGAGATCGGCAAAAACCAGCGTACCTTCCGGCAGGTCTTCTTCCGCATGCGTGAATTTTCCCTTGCCGGTGAGTACCAGTACCGGTCTGGCCCCCGCCGAGACGGCCGCCTGCAGGTCGCGCAGGGAATCGCCAATGGCATAGACGCCGCTCAGGTCGGTGTTGAAACAGCCGCTGATGCGCTCAAGCATGCCGGGCTTGGGCTTGCGGCATTTGCAGTTGGAGTCGGCCGAGTGCGGACAATAGAAAATGGCATCAATGCGCCCGCCGACACTTTGTACAGCACGGTGCATCTTCTCGTGCATGGCGTTGAGCGTATCCATGTCGAACAGGCCGCGGCCGATCCCCGACTGATTGGTGGCGACCACCACCTTATAGCCGGCCTGATTGAGCTTGGCAATGGCTTCCAGACTGCCGGGAATAGCTTTCCACTCGGCCGCCGATTTGACGAAATGTTCGGAGTCGTAGTTGATGACGCCGTCGCGATCAAGGATGACGAGTTTCATACGCCCAGTTTCGAAATGTCGGCTACTGCATTGAGTTGGTCGAAGAGTGCCTTGAGCAGGCCAAGACGATTGGCGCGCACAGCTGTATCTTCGACGTTGACCATCACCTTGTCAAAGAAATGATCAACCTCGGCACGTACCGAGGCCAGCGCCTTGAGTGCGTCGGCGTAGGCTTCGTTGGCAACGTGCACGCTGACGACCGGGGCAATTACCTGAATCCTGGCGAACAGCGCCTTCTCGGCGTCTTCCAGCAGCAGGGCCGGATCGGGCTTGGGCAGAACGCCTTCGGCTTTTTTCAGGATGTTGCCGATGCGCTTGTTGGCTGCGGCCAGCGCCAGCGCTTCGGGCAGGGCGAGGAAGCGGCGCACCGCATCGAGTCTGGCCGGAACCAGGTCAATGCGCGTCGGTCGCTGCGCCAGAACGGCTTCGACGACGTCCTGGGCGTGCCCCGCGTCCCTGAGCAGGCCGCGCAGCCGGTCGAACATGAAGTCGAGCAGGGGCTCGGTCACGGCTTGCGTCAGCACGCCAGCGGCGAAACCGGCCTGTGCATCGGCAATCAGTGCGCCGAGGTCGAGCGGCAGCGGCGATTCCATCAGGATGCGCAGCACGCCAAGCGCGGCGCGGCGCAGGCCGAAGGGATCCTTGTCGCCGGTGGGAATCTGGCCGATGCCGAAGAAACCGCTCAGGGCATCGAGCTTGTCGGCGAGTGCGGCGGCACAGGCGATGTTGCCCTGCGGCAAGGCGTCACCGGCAAACCGCGGCTGGTAATGGCTCTGCACGGCGTCGGCGACTTGCTGATCCTCGCCGTCGTGCAGGGCGTAATAGCGGCCCATGATGCCTTGCAATTCAGGGAACTCGCCGACCATGTCGGTGACCAGATCGGCCTTGGCCAGGCGCGCTGCGCGGGCAGCCAGCGCGTCATCGGCGCCGAGGCGGACGGCGATCTTCCGGGCCAGCGTTTCCAGCCGCTCCGCACGCTGCAGCACCGAGCCGAGCTTGTTGTGATAGACGACGTTGCCGAGCTTGTCGAGGCGCGAGGCGAGCGAAGTCTTGCGATCCTGGTTGTAGAAGAAACGGGCATCGGAGAGGCGCGGGCGAACGACGCGGGCATTGCCGCCGATGATGTGCTTCGGGTCGTCCACCTGCATGTTGGAGACGATCAGGAACTTGTTCAGCAGCTTGCCGGCTGTGTCGAGCAGCGGGAAGTACTTCTGGTTCTGCTGCATGGTCAGGATCAGGCATTCCTGCGGCACTTCGAGGTATTCGGATTCAAACTCGCCGACATAAACGACCGGCCATTCGACCAGTGCCGTGACTTCATCGAGCAGACCATCGGCCGGATTGAGGCGGGCGGCGAGTTCTCTCGCCCTGGCGTCGAGCTGCGCGGCAATAGACGCGCGGCGCTCGGCGAACGAAGCAATCACCTTGCCGGCCATGAGCTTCGTTGCGTAGTCTTCAGGATTGGCGATGACGATTTCACCGGCAGACAGGAAGCGGTGCCCCAGTGTCGTGTTGCCGCTGGAGAGTCCAAGCACGCTGCCGGCGACCACCCGCGTGCCGTGCAGCATGATCAGGCCGTGCACCGGGCGCACGAACTGGTGCTCGGAATCACCCCAGCGCATGACTTTCTGGATCGGCAATTTCTTCAGTGCCTGGGTGACGATGTCGGCCAGATGGGCGTCCAGCCCTTCGCCTTTTTTCTCGCTGCGCACGACAAAGTACTCGGCCTTGCCGTCGCTCACCTTCTGCAACTGTTCGAAGGTGGTGCCGGCCGAGCGCATGAAGCCTTCCAGCGCCTTGGTCGGCTTGCCGGCAGCATCGACGCCGCTACTCACGGCTGGGCCTTTTTTCTCGATCACGCGGTCGGGTTGCCGTTCAACGATATCGGTCACCACCAGCGCCAGACGGCGTGGCGTGGCATAGGGCGTGCAGGTGCTTTGCGGCGAGGCAAAGGCCTGATCCTTGAGGGCAGTGAAAACGGAATGGGCAAAGGATTCGGAGAGGGCCTTCAGCGATTTCGGCGGCAACTCTTCGGTGCGCAGTTCGATCAGCACGTTCATGTTATTTCGCCTCCGCTGCAGCAGACATCGCCCTGAGCGAGACGGAGTCTTGCGAAGAAGTACTCTTGGGGTGCACCTTGCACATCGGGAAGCCGAGGGCTTCGCGCGCATTGAAATAGGACTGGGCGACTTCGCGCGCCAGGGCACGCACGCGGCCGATGTAGGCGGCACGTTCGGTGACCGAAATGGCGCCACGGGCATCGAGCATGTTGAAGCAGTGCGAGCACTTCATGACCTGCTCGAAGGCCGGCAGCGCCAGATTCAGCGCCATCAGGCGCTTGGCTTCGGATTCGTGGTCGCCGAAGTGGCGGAACAGCAGTTCGACGTTGGAGTGTTCGAAGTTGTACGTTGATTGCTCGACTTCGTTCTGGTGATAGACATCGCCGTAAGTGACGCGGTATCCCGGACCTTCGGCCCAGACCAGGTCATAGACGTTCTCGACGCCCTGCAGATACATGGCCAGACGTTCGAGGCCGTAGGTGATCTCGCCGAGTACCGGCTTGCAGGTCAGCGAGCCGACTTCCTGGAAGTAGGTGAACTGGGTGACTTCCATGCCGTCCAGCCAGACCTCCCAGCCCAGCCCCCATGCGCCGAGCGTCGGCGATTCCCAGTCGTCTTCGACGAAGCGGATGTCGTGTTCCTGGAGGTTGATGCCCAGCGCTTCCAGCGATTGCAGATAAAGCTCCTGAATATTATCAGGCGAGGGTTTCAGGACGACCTGGTACTGGTAGTAATGCTGCAGGCGGTTCGGATTTTCGCCGTAGCGGCCGTCCTTGGGTCGGCGCGAAGGCTGGACGAAAGCGGCGTTCCACGGCTCCGGGCCAATGGCGCGCAGAAACGTGGCGGTATGGAAGGTACCGGCTCCAACCTCAATGTCGTAAGGCTGGAGCAGCGCGCACCCCTGTTTGTCCCAGAAACTCTGGAGACGCAGAATGACTTCCTGAAAAGTTGGCATGTAAGGCTTCGTGAATGCTGGGCAAAGGGCGATTTTACTTGGTTTTATGCCCGACAAGAAGAAGCCCGACGGTCTGCCGCCCGCGCTAGGACAAAGTCATCCAGGTCTGGTATTTCTCCCCGGGTTGCAAGCTCAGCGCGTGATCGGCGACATCACCCCGTTCCACGCAGATGTAGCCGACATGATTGCCCTCGCCGATATCCGCAATATTTCTGGCGTTGGCCCAAGCGTTCCAGACCACGGCACAGGCGGTGGCCGATTCGATTGTTACCCGGCCCGAGGTGCTTTCCAGGGTTTGAACCGGCGGCACACCGAGATAGATAAAAACGCTCTCGGCACTGAGCCTGACTTCGCCGGCCTGTTTTTTGATTGCCGAGTCGCTCATCTTGTCGATATAAGTGACGCCGTCGAGTCCGGATATTCGTGCTTCCGCGACATCGGATACGGCGAAGTAGGTGTGGAAGGCAAAGGCGAAGGGCGCCGTTTCCGTACTGCAATTCCGGGCGGAAAAATTCAGCTTCAGTTCGCTGCCGACAACGACTTCGAGGCGGAAGTCAAAGGCATGCGGCCACAGGGCACAGACCGAGGCATCACCGCTCAGGCGCAGCACCAGGCGCGTTGCCCCGCTTTCCAGACTCTCGGCAGCGACCAGCGACCACGGCATGAGGCGCGGGAAGCCGTGCAGGAGCTTGCCGTCGCTGCTCGGGCCGAACCAGGGAAGGCAGAGCGGGATGCCGCCGCGGATGGGCTTTCCTGCTTCCAGCGCACTCTTGGGTGAAACCCAGAACATTTCGCCTCCGCCCACCGGCTGAAAGGCCATCAGGTGTGCGCCCTGCAAGGCGATCACGGCGCGCCCAAGGGCATTTTCCACGACCAGCATCGGCAAACCGGCATCGCCCGGCTGATGCAGTGCCGGATAGAGTTCGGTGGAATTGATCTGTTTGATGCCGGCACTGTTGCCAAGCTGTTCGAAAACGGACGGAGCGGACATTGAGGGATTCTCCTGAAGTACTGCTGTTGGTGAAAGCGGGAAGTCGCGGAATGCGACCGGCATTTTATGGCCCGACGGTCGTATCGGGTTTCTTATTGCGCAGCAGAAAATCCCGGAACAGATAGTCATTCCTGAGGATGTGCTCGACCAGCCACGCCTTGACGAATTTCATGGTGTCCATTTCGAGGTGGATGTTCCTGTCTTCGAAAGACTGGCGCAGCCTGAAGATGGTGTCTATCATCGCCTCGTGAATCTGCTGGTGCTGCTCGAGCGTTGGGTAGCCGGCATCATGCATGATGACTTCCTCGTGACGGAAGTGCATCTGTGCGTAGACCACCAGTTGGTTGAGGATGCGAGCGATGTCCTGAGGGTCACGTTTGTCGAGCCAGTGGTCGTGGAAGGCATTGATCAGACGAAACAATTCCTCGTGTTCGGCATCGATCAGGTCATTGCCGATCAGGTACTGGTTGGACCACGAAAGCAAGGCCATTGAGCGGCTCCCCTGTTTTTCAGCTAGAGAAACGCTGAAGTATTCCAAATCCGTCATTCCGGCGAAAGCGCCCCGAAGGAAGTACCCTTGGGGTGCCGGAATCCAGAAAAATCAACGAACTGGACCCCGGCCTTCGCCGGGGTGACGAATAAATCAGCGTTTCCCTAGGATACTGCTGATCGTCTGCGGGTGAAAGCAATCAGCAACAATGCCAGAAGAATCGCCGGCCAGTTGCCCCAGCGCACGTAGGGGGTGGGCCCTGCATAACCCTGCACTTTTGCGTGCAGCGCGCCGCGGGTAAAGGGTTTGAGTGCGCTCAGCAGATGACCGTCCGTGTCAATGATGGCCGTCATGCCGGTATTGGTGGCGCGCAGCATCATGCGCCCCGTTTCGAGCGCACGCATCTGGGCGATCTGCAGATGTTGCGCCGGGGCTAGTGAATCACCGAACCAGGCGACGTTGGAGAGGTTGATCAGCAGCGAGGCTTCGGGCAGTGCGCGGATGATTTCTTCGCCAAAGGCATCCTCGTAGCAGATATTGAGCGCAATCTTCTGCCCGGCAATGTTCATCGGCGCCTGCCGGTCTGCGCCGGGGGTGAAGTCCGACATCGGGATGTTGACCAGGTTCATGAACCACTTGAAACCTGACGGTACGAACTCGCCAAACGGAACAAGGTGAACCTTGCGGTAGTCCTGTTCGCCCGCGGCGCCAATGCTGAGTACGGCGTTGGCGTATTGACGGTGGCTACCGATGACGATGCCGAGCAGCAGATCGCCCTGTTCGCGTTTCGCCAGACTCCTGAGATGATCCAGGTAGTCGGCCGGCAACTGGTCAAGAAAAGCGGGCAAGGCCGTTTCGGGCAGGACGGTGAGCTGCGCCGGATTTTCCAGTGCGAGGCGGTAATAGGTGCGCAGGGACTCGTTGAAGGTTTCGGGGCGCCATTTGAGCTCCTGCGGGATATTGCCCTGGAGCAGGCTGACGCTCAGCGGGGGCCCTTGCGGCGAGGTCCAGCGCTGATATCGCAATAGCGCGCCAGCGGTGATCAGAACGACCAGTAGCAGCAGTGGCAGGGCGGGGCACCAGCGGCTCCAGCGCAAGGGCGTGCAGGGAACACGGCCAGATACGCGGCGGACGGCTTCAACCAGCAGCACCGCGACAAGAACGGTGATCAGGGAAAGGCCATAGACACCCAGTACCGGGGCAAATCCCGAGAGCGGGCTGGCGGGCGCCTGCGCATAACCGGTCGCCAGCCAGGGGAAGCCGGTCAATACCCAGCCGCGCAACCATTCGCTGAGTGTCCATAAACCCGCAAAGAACAGGCTGCGTTGCCACCAGACTTGCGGCGAGAAACGGACGAACAGTGCGCAGGCCAGTGCCGGGTAAATCGACAGCAGGCCACAGAAGAGCAAGGTGGCCAGTGCGGCAAGGGGAACTGGCATGCCGCCATAGGTGCTCAAGCTGACATACACCCACGATACCCCGGCGATGAACAGGCCAAAGCCAAAGGCCGCACCAATCAATGCGCCCTTGACGCTTCTCCGGGTTTCATTCGCGGGCAGGTCAAGCAAGGCAAAGAGACCGCCCAGCGTCAGCCAGATCAGCGCAAACCAGCCAACGGGTGCGTAAGCCAGAACGCTTGCCGCGCCCAGCAGCAGCGCGGCGCTCAGGCGCATGACGTAAGGCTCAGGCCGGGCCATCGCGGCCTGGCAGGGTGCTGACCAGCAGCGTGTAGAGTCTGCGGCTGTCGGCACGCAGTACCCGGAAGCGCATGTTGTCGAGCTCAATGGCCTCGTTGCGCCTGGGGACCCGGCCCAGATGATTGAGGATCAGGCCGCCCACGGTATTGCACTCCTCGTTGCTGAACTGCGTGCCGAGAGTGGTGTTGAAGTCCTCGATGGCGGTTTGCGCCTTGACTCGGTATTGGCCGTTCTGATCGCGCCGGATGTTGTCATCATCTTCATCAAAATCGTATTCGTCTTCGATGTCGCCGACAATCTGTTCGAGAACGTCTTCAATGGTGATCAGGCCGGAGACACCGGCGTATTCGTCGATAACTACCGCCATGTGATTGTGGGAAACGCGGAATTCGCGCAACAGCACATTCAGGCGCTTGGATTCGGGAATGAAAACGGCCGGCCGCAACCAGTCGCGCAAGCTGAATCTGTTTTCACTCTGCAGGCGCAGAAAATCCTTGGCCAGCAGCAGACCGATGACCTTGTCCCGGTTGCCGTCGATGACGGGAAAGCGCGAGTGCCCGGTGCGATTGACCAGGGCAATGATTTTGTCCAGTGGATCGTCGATGTCGATGACTTCCATCCGGGCGCGCGGCACCATGATATCGGACACGCTGATTTCAGAGGCCGCGAGTGCGCCTTCGGTGATCGACAGCGCGTCGGCGTCGAGCAGATTGCGTTCGAAGGCCGAATGCAGCAGCTTGATGAGTTGTTCCCTGTCCTCCGGCTTGCGCAGGAGAAAGGAAGAGAGGCGTTCGAAAAAACCGGGTCGGTTGCTTGGGTTAATGTCCATAAATCGAGTAATGAGTGAAGGCTGGTGGTTCCCGCTTGCGGCAGGGCTTACTTCTCTCCCGGATAGGGGTCGGCATAGCCGAGCGACGCGAGAATGACACACTCCTGATTTTCCATGAGGCGCGCCTGTTTTTTTCCGCTTTCGTGGTCGAAACCCTGCAGGTGCAACATCCCGTGCACGATCAGGTGGGCGTAATGGGCTTCCGCTGACTTGCCCTGTGCGACCGCTTCGCGTTCGACCACCGGGGCGCAGACGACCAGGTCGCCGCAAACGACCGGTTCGCGTTCGTAAGGGAAGGACAAAACGTTGGTGGCGTAATCCTTGCCGCGATAGTCGTGATTGAGCGCTCGTCCCTCGCCGTCATCGACAAAGCGTATGGTGATCTGTCCGCCGCCTTCGAGTGCCGCACGCGCCCAGGCACGGATCTGCGGACGCAAGGGTAGTTCTGCCACATTACAGGCATATTGCACACTGAGATTGAGTCGCCTGGTAATCACTTGCCTTCCAGCGAGGCCGTGTGTGCTTCGTAGGCGGAGACGATGCGGGCGACCAGCGGGTGACGCACCACGTCTTCCTTCTGAAATTCGGTGAAGGCAATGCCGCGCACGTCCTTGAGAATCTGGCGTGCCTCGATCAGCCCGCTTTTCTGCCCGCGCTGCAGATCGATCTGCGTCACATCGCCGGTGACCACGGCTTTGGCGCCGATGCCGATGCGCGTGAGGAACATCTTCATCTGCTCGGGCGTGGTGTTCTGCGCTTCGTCGAGGATGATGAAGGCATGGTTCAGCGTACGCCCGCGCATATAGGCGAGCGGGGCGATTTCGATGGCGCCGCGTTCGAAGAGCCTGGCCACCTTGTCGAAGCCCATCAGATCGTAGAGCGCGTCGTAAAGCGGGCGCAGGTAGGGATCGACCTTCTGCGCCAGATCGCCGGGCAGAAAGCCGAGCCGCTCGCCGGCCTCGACCGCCGGGCGGGTGAGGACGATGCGCTGCACCAGTTCGCGCTCGATGGCGTCGACAGCCGAAGCGACGGCCAGATACGTCTTGCCGGTGCCGGCCGGACCGGTACCGAAAGTAATGTCGTGTTCCTGGATATGCTTGAGATATTCGACCTGGCGTGGCGTACGGCCGTGCAATTCGGTCTTGCGCGTCATCAGCGTCGGCGACAGCCCGCCGATCAATGATTCCTTGCGCCGCGGACGGTTGATCAGCTCGATCAGCCCGAGCTGGATTTCGTCGACCGAGAGCGTGTCTCTGGCCAGCGCGTAGAACATCTGTAGCGCTTCGGAGGCGCGCGCGGTCTGTTCCTTTTCGCCGTGCAGCGTGAAGCGCTCGCCGCGACGGGCAATGGAAACATCGAGCGCCGTTTCGATCTGGCGCAGGTTCTCGTCGAGTGCGCCGCACAGATTGGCCAGTTGGGCGTTGTTGACCGGCGAAAGCAGCAACTCGACGGCCCTGGGTTTTATCGGGGCTCTGACGTTCATCCCAAGAGTATTCCTTTCAGTCATGATTCCTTGATCAGGATTTCGCCGCGCAGCGAATGCGGCAGGGCAGATGTTATGCACAGGTCGACGAAGCGATGCACGAGGCGCGGATGGCCAACAAAGTTGACGATGCGGTTGTTGTCGGTGCGTCCGGCCAGCTCGTTTTCATCTTTCTTCGACAGGCCTTCGACCAGTACGCGCTGGATCGTACCGACCATGGCTTGCGATACGACCTGGGCCAGCTCTTCGATCCTATGTTGCAGGCGCATCAGGCGTTCGATCTTGAGTTCGTGCGGCGTATCGTCGTGCAACTCCGCCGCCGGAGTGCCGGGGCGTGAACTGTAAAGGAAGGAGAAGGAGGCGTCGAAACCGACATCGTCGATCAGCTTCATCGTCTTCTCGAAATCATCGGCCGTCTCGCCGGGAAAGCCGACGATGAAGTCCGAAGAAAGCGAAAGGTCAGGACGGGCAAGGCGCAGCTTGCGCACCAGACTCTTGTATTCAAGAGCCGTGTAACCGCGCTTCATCGCCGCCAGCACGCGGTCAGACCCGGATTGTACGGGCAGATGCAGATGCGATACGAGTTTCGGCACACTGGTGTAGACGTCGATCAGGCGTTGCGAAAGTTCGCGCGGGTGCGAGGTGGTGTAGCGGATGCGCTCGATGCCGGGCATCTCGGCGATATATTCGATGAGTAGCGCGAGGTCGGCCGTTTCGTCGCCGCTCGACATGGCGCCGCGATAGGCATTGACGTTCTGCCCGAGCAGCGTGATTTCCTTGACGCCTTGCGCGGCTAGACCGGCAACCTCGGTCAGGATGTCATCGAAAGGCCGCGATACTTCCTCGCCGCGCGTGTAGGGGACGATGCAGAAGGTGCAGAACTTGCTGCAACCTTCCATGATCGACACAAAGGCCGAGGCGCCATCGACCTTGGCTGGCGGCAGATTGTCGAATTTCTCGATTTCGGGGAAGGAGATATCGACCTGCGACTTGCCGAGCCGGCGACGTTCAGCAATCAGTTGCGGCAGGCGATGCAGGGTCTGCGGGCCGAAAACGATGTCCACATAAGGCGCGCGGGCGACAATCGCCGCGCCCTCCTGGCTGGCGACGCAACCACCGACGCCAATAATCAGATCGGGATTGGCTTTCTTGAGCCGCCGCACGCGGCCGAGATCGTGAAAAACACGCTCTTGTGCATTGTGTCGCACCGAACAGGTATTGAAGAGGATGATGTCAGCATCTTCGGGGGTGTCGGTCTTGACGATGTCTTCAGAAGCAGCGAGCACGTCGGCCATCTTGTCCGAATCGTACTCGTTCATCTGGCACCCGAAGGTGCGGATGAACAGTTTTTTTGCCATTTTTCCTTGATCAGTTGTTTGGGTGTGCCGCCGCTTCGGCGGGATTGATCATCCAGACGCGGAAAACGGCGCCGGATGCGTCTGTGAGGTAGACGACTTCTTTCGTGTCCTCAATAGTCATCGGCATGACGATCAGGTTGCGCAGACTGCGAAATTGTACCGCCGGAGCAAGCCGTAACGATTGGCCGTCAATCACCACATGGCCGTCTCCCTGGGGCGGCAACATGACGCCAAGCTTGGCTTCGGGTGGCAGTGTGCGGGTCGTTGCGTAGATTTCGTATTGCGCAGGATTGGACGCAGAGCTTTGCGTTGCTGTTTCGATTATGGCGCTGATAATCGAGGCGATCAGGGATGCAGGTAGTGGCATGGCACCATTATAGACAAGCTTGCGCGCCTTGTGTGGCCGTAAAAACTTGACCAGAAGCTCCGCGAAACCCTATAATCTCGCGCCCTACTTGGTGATGTAGCTCAGTTGGTTAGAGCGATGGATTCATAACCCATAGGTCGGCAGTTCAATTCTGCCCATCACCACCAATAAAAACAAGGAGATAGCCCGATTCGAAAGATCGGGCTTTTTCTTTGGGCTAACACCGGGCTAACACGAAGCCTGAAAATCACCCAAAAACATAAACAAAAAACCGGCCAGCACCAGTCACTGACGGCTTCCAAATACTGCTTTGCCAGGCGGTAGGTTATGATCAGATCGCTGTCATTGGGTGTCAGAGGGCTCGTCAGTTGGTACGGAATTGTTGCATAGTGTCTTTTAGGAGGTCGGGAATTTACCATCCAGGCATTGGTGGATTTCGGATAGAAGGCGATGTTTTACTAACACATGAAGGCACTGAAGTGCCCGGATATTTTGATAGGGATTTACTATGGCAATAAATTACGCTCTTGAAGGAAAAGTCGCGGTAGTTACGGGGGGAGGAGGAGCAATTTGCGGCGAGATTGCGGCGCATCTTGCCCTGGAAGGCGTCAGGGTTGCCGTGTGTGATCTCTCTCTGGATAACGCGCAGCGCAAGGTGGATGGGATTGTCGCTGCCGGGGGTATTGCGCTGGCCGTCGAGTGCGATGTGACTTCCAGGGCGAGCGTTGCCTCAGCAATAGAGATGGTTGTCGCCAAATTCGGCACGGTGGATATGCTCGTAAACGGAGCGGGCGGTAGCCGCAAGGAATGTACGACCTCTCCCGAACTGGAGTTCTTTGATATAGCGCCGGAAGCGTTGACCAGCACCGTTGCGCTCAATTATATGGGCTCGGTCATTCCATCGCAGATCGTCGGCCGCCTATTCGCGGAAAAGAAGTCCGGGGTTGTCCTTAACATAGCCTCGATTGCCGGTATAAGTCCGCTCACCCGGGCTATCGGATATTCGAACGGCAAGGCTGCCGTCATCAGCTTCACCCAGTGGCTGGCGGTTCACATGGCACAGAACTATGCGCCGAACATTCGGGTAAACGCGATTGCTCCCGGATTCATGCTCACCGATCAGAACAGATTCCTCCTTGTTGACGAGAAGACCGGTGTGATGACTGAAAGAGCCCAGAAGATACTCGCAAACGTTCCGATGAGTCGCTACGGCAACCCTGAGGAGATCGTTGGGGCGGCGCTTTGGCTTCTGTCGGATGCGGCAAGCTTCGTGACCGGGGCGGTTGTGCCTGTGGATGGCGGATATACCGCCTTTTCCGGCGTATAGATGAAAGGCAATGGAATGATTGATCGGTCAGGGCTGGAAGAGACTACTCCGGTACCTGCCTGAAGCCGTGGCGCAAACTGATGTCTTGTGTCGGCAAACTGCCGCAAGAGTATCAGGCGAAGCGTCAGCAAGCCGCCAGTGCACATGAAAATATCATCAGCATCAATTTCTTTGCACGCTTTTCGAAAGTAACGAATCCGGAGCAATTCTTCCAATGATTGCCGTGAGCGTTTCCCGTGCTCTCTGGAGTTGTCTGAACTGATGGCCTTGGCTTCCTCAGCCATTGGCACCCCATCTCCGTCGCCTGCAAAGAAGCAGATCTCTGCAGAAGGCGCAGCTCTCTTCAGAGCAGCGCGCTGAAAAGAGGACGCCAAATGGTTGCGGCCTCCCCCCGGGTCATCCCGGTCCGTCGATGCTGGTAGGAAAGTCGGCGATCTGATGCTTGATCCACTGCCGGAAGCGGGTGACGGGCCGGGTGTCCAGCTTATCCATCCGGCACAGGAAGAAGTAGGACATTGGCGAATCGACGTAAGCGCTGAAGGGTCGCACCAGGCGTCCGGCGACAAGGTCGTCATAAGCCAGTGAGTGGCGGACGAGACCGAGTCCCTGCCCTTTTGCGGCGGCTTGCAGGATCAGCGCTGAATTGTCGAACATGATTCCGCGTTCGGGCTCCCTGGCCGTAATTCCGGCCGCAGGAAACCACAGCGACCACGGCTCGTAATCCGAGTGCATCAGGGGAACGCTGTCGATCCAGGCATGATCGTGCAGCTTGTACTGCCGGGCGAATTCGGGCGAGCAAACGGGGAACAACCAGTCACGCAACAGGAGTTCGCAGAACAGACCGGGGTAGGGGCCGGTACCGAAAGCAATCCAGACATCGGCGTCGCCGCTCTTGAGATCGGTCGGCTTGTTCGTCGATTGGACGTCGACGTCGATCTCCGGACAGGACGAGATGAAGTCGCCGAGCCTTGGTAGCAGCCAGCAGGCGGCAAACGAGGAAATGGTGTTGATGCGCAGCCGCTTGTGGGTGTTGGCGCCAATTTCATGGGCGGCGTCCTCGATTTCGGCGAACGCGGCTTCGACCCGTTCGGCAAAGCGGCTGCCTTCACCGGTCAGGCTCAGGCCGCGACCGGCTTTTTCGAACAGGGTGACGCCGAGTTCTTCCTGCAGGGCGCGGATCTGGTGGCTGACGGCGCTGTGCGTCAGGTTGAGCGCTTCGGAGGCGCGCGAAACACCGCCGTGGCGGGCGACCGCGACGAAGGCGCGCAAGGCATTGAGCGATGGCAGGCGTTTCGACATGTGAATAATTCTAACAAGAATGCCAAAAAAATAGCGATTGAATTCGCATGCTTCGCTACCTAGAATCCTTAATATGATTTGCCGTAATGGCAATCCGATCGAGTTCTGGAGGTTGTGTCATGTTACACGAATCGACAAGTCTGCAGATCGGGGAAGTGCTCTTGATCGTCCGTGACAGGGATTATTGCCTGAACTGGGACTGACTTATGGAAAATGATTCCTCGCACCAGACCGCTGCTCCCGATCTTGACTATCTGTCCCTGCCACTCGAAGTGAGAGTGCACGGCCGAGGGGGACAGGGCGGTGTGACCTGCGCCAAACTGATTGCCTCGCTTTATACCCAGATGGGTCTGCACGTACAGACCTTCGGCGATTATGGCAGCGAACGCTCGGGAGCGCCAATCCAGGCCTTTACCCGTGTCGATCGCGTGGCCATTGCCAACCGCAACAAGGTTTACCAACCGGATCACCTGATCGTTCTCGATGAGGCTCTGATGGGCCCCCAGGTGCTGTCAGGAACGGCACCCGGGGCGCTGCTGTTGCTCAATTCCCGCTCGAATCCGGAGTCCTACGCGGGTCTGTATGCGGAGTATCAATTCGGCGTCGTTGACGCCACGGCGATAGCGCGCGAACACGGCATCGGCAGCAACTCGGTCGTCATCATCAATACAACCATACTCGGAGCCTACGCGCGTCTGCTTGGACTGCCTTTGAGCGCACTTGAAATGGCTTACGTTTCGCTCGGCCTGGGCGGCGACCTGGCCGCCGCCGAGGAAGCCTACGAGCGGGTACAAATGCAGGCACGAGCTGAGGCCGATGCCAATCCGGCCGCTTTAGCCCCGATCACCTTGCCAGCCGCGTTTCCGCCGGTCATGCCGACGACCGAGCACTGCGCAGATTCTCCGGCGGCACTGAAGACCGGAGCATGGAGCACCCAGGCGCCCCGCTACCGCGAACAATCGGCGCCTTGTAATTTTGCCTGTCCGGCAGGAAACGATGTGCGGGGATTCATTCAGGCGCTGAAGAATGACGGAGCCGAGGCGGCAGCGGCCGTATTGTTGCGCACACAGCCCCTGCCTTCGGTGTGCGGCCGGGTCTGCCCGGCGCCGTGCATGCAGGCATGCAACCGTGAGGCATTCGACGGCGCGGTGAACATCCGCAGTCTGGAGCGCTGGATAGCCGATCATTCGGCGCTGGAACTGGTGCAGCAAACAGCGACACAGCGACTACGCTTTGCCGTGGTCGGTGGCGGTCCGGCGGGCTTGAGCACGGCCTACCAACTCACCTTGCGCGGTCACGCGGTGACCATTTACGAAGCCGGTCCGGCATTGGGCGGCGTACTGCGCAACGGCATTCCGGCCTTTCGCCTGCCGCAGGAGGTCCTGCAGCGCGATCTGGAGCGCATCCTGAGGCTGGGCGTCGAGGCGCGCTTCAATATTCGCCTGGACAAAGCCGGCCTGCTGCGCCTGCAAAGCGAGCACGACGCACTGATCGTATGTACCGGATTCGGCCCGCCTCTGGGTCTTGCCGTCGATGGCGCCGGATTGGCCGGCGTGGAGCAGGGTCTGGATTTTCTCGACCGGGCGAAACGGAACAAGGTCGAGTTGCAGGGACACGTCGTGATCGTGGGCGGCGGCAACACGGCGATCGACTGCGCGCGCACGGCACTGCGTTGCGGCGCGGCTTCGGTGAAACTCGTCTATCGCCGTGGCCGCGAGGAAATGCCGGCCATTGCCGAAGAAGTCGAAAGCGCCGAGCTCGAAGGCGTGCGCCTGCTGCTGCATCGGCAACCGGTAGCGTTTACCGGCAATGGCGCCGTGTCGGCGCTGCTTGTTGCGGAAGTCGAGCCGGGGTCGCCTGACGAGAGCGGCCGGCGGCGCCCGGTGGTGACGCAGCGCACGGCTAGCTTGGCCTGCGACAAGGTTCTCCTGGCGCTCGGCCAGAGCAGCGCAATGGATTTTTTGCCCGACACCTGGCAGGTTCGTGAGGGCCGCGCCTGGCAAGGCGACCAAGCCCTCAATGTCTGGTTTGCCGGGGACTGCGCGAGCGGCGAGGGAACGGTGACCCACGCTATCGGTAACGGGCGGCGGATGGCGTTGGCCGCTCTGGCCCGGCTTACCGATACGCCGGGTGAAGCGCTGCGGGAAGCAGAGAGCCCGGTGGCTGCGGGGCAGATCCGCTTCTCCCATTTCGAAGTGGCGCCGCCGCATCGCGACAAGGAACTGCCGCCTTCCGCGCGCCGGGGCAGTTTCGCAGAATCCAGTCTCGGCCTCGCCGGGCCGGAAGAGGCCGATCGATGTTTCTCCTGCGGGCAGTGCACCGAGTGCGACACCTGCCTGATCTATTGCCCGGACGGGGTGATCAGCCGTAGCGCAGACGGCTACCGGATTGACGCCGACTACTGCAAGGGCTGCGGCATGTGCGTTGCAGAATGCCCGCGCAGTGCCATGGAAATGTACGAAAAGAACAGGCAGGAGGTGAGTTCATGTCGCTGAAACTGCTCAGTGCCAATCATGGCGCCGCCTTGGCCGCGACCCTAGCGGCTCGGGCCAATCGCACGGGACGGGGGTTTTGCAGCGGCGTCTATCCGATTACGCCGTCGACCGAGTGCATGGAGTATCTTTGCCTGCAGGAGATCGAGAAGGGCCGGGTGGTGAAGGTGGAAAGCGAGCACAGCGCCATGGGCGTCTGCATCGGCGCTGCTGCGGCCGGTGCCCGCACGTTTACCGCGACATCGTCCAACGGCCTGGCCTACATGGCTGAGAACTGCATCGCCGCGGCGTTCATGCGCTTGCCGGTGGTGCTGGCGGTGGCCAACCGCACCCTCGGTCCGCCCTGGAATATCTGGGCCGACCACGGCGATTCCCTGCTGTTGCGCGATCAGGGCTTGATCCAGTTCTACTGTGCTGACAATCAGGAATTGTTCGATACGGTGCTGTGCGCCTTCAGACTGGCGGAGGATGCGTCAGTAATGATGCCGGCCATGGTCTGCATGGATGGCTTCATCCTCTCGCACACCGTGGCGCAGACCGATATTCCGGAACAGGCGCAGGTGGACAGTTTCCTGCCGCTGACCGCGGTTCCGCATCGACTCGGCGACATGCCGCACACGCTGGGACAGATCGAGGTGCCGCATCAGACCGAAGTGCATCGACACCAGCACCATGCCGCCATACTCGGCGCAACCAGGGTCTACGCCGGAATCCAAGACGAGTTCGAACAGATATTCGGCCGCCGCCTGACTGATGCGGTGGTGGCTTACCGCGCCGAGGACGCCGAGACGCTGATCGTTTCGATGGGCACCATAGGCGCGACCGCCGAACGGGTGGTGGACCTGCTGCGCGCACAGGGGCAGAAAGTGGGTTCGCTGCGCGTGCGCATGTTCCGTCCGCTGCCCGTCGAGGAAATCCGGGAGTGCTTCGCCGGCAAGCAGCGCATTGCCGTCATCGACCGCGACATCAGCCTAGGCTTCGGCGGCGTGTTGTGGGGCGAAGTCAGGTCGCTGGCCGATCCGGGCGCGGTGGTGCAGAGCTACATGGCGGGTCTGGGCGGTGGCGATGTGCGGCCCGAGCATATCGTGCGCATGCTGGCCGATTTGCTGCCGCGCAAGTTGGCGCGACGGCCGACGATGATGGAGGCCGTGTAATGAACGAACCCGTCCTTGGCGGCATGGCTCAGACGGCACTGGATCGCCCCGATCCGCTGCTGCGCATGGGCAATACCAATTGCGGCGGCTGCGGCCTGTCCTCCCTGACGCAGATGATGCGGCACGCGCTGGCGGACCGGCGCGTGCACCTCGTCATCCCCGCGTGCTGTGCTGCGGTTGCCGCAGGGGTCTTCCCGCACAGCACCTACGGTGCGCCCACCCTGATGACGACCTTCGCCTCGGCGGCGGCAGCGGCCAGCGGGATCGCCAGCGTGTGCCAACTGAACGGTGAAGATACGCGTGTGATCTGCCTTGCCGGCGATGGCGGAACCTATGACATAGGCTTTGCCACGTTGTCGGCGGCAGCGGAACGCAACGAGGACATTCTCTACATCTGCTACGACAACGAGATTTATGGCAATACCGGCGGACAACGTTCTTCGGCTACACCAGCCGGCGCCATGACGACCAACCTTTCAGGCGTCAAGACGGAACAGAAGAAGGATATCATGGCGATCATGGCGGCGCATCGCATTCCCTATTGCGCGTCGATATCGCTTGCCCACGCCGAGGATACTGTGCGCAAGCTGCGTCGGGCGCTCGATCTCAAGGGCTTCCGCTTTATTCATGTGCTGTCGCCCTGTCCCACCGGCTGGAAGTCGGAGCCGGCACTGGGCATGGAACTGGTACGCTTGGCCGTGCGTTCCGGCCTCTTTCCGGTGTTCGAGGTTTTCGATGGCAAGCGTCATGTGGTGAACATCGAGCCGGACTTCTCAGACGAGGCGCTGAACATGTATTTGTCGCTGCAACGTCGTTTCCAGAAGTCGGAAATCAGCGCCGCCAGCCTGCGCCCGGCCATTGATCGTTACTGGCAGGATTTGCGCGCACGCAGCGGACGCATAATTCCTGCGCAGCGACACACGACTGATTCGCGGAGCCTATAGAGGAGCAACTGATGCGCAAATACGTCGGGGAACGGATCAAGAAGCTGCGCGAGGCGCAGGACATGAGCCTGGCTCAAGTCGCCAAACTGACCGGGATCGAGGCGGATCGCCTGCTCGCCTTCGAGGACGGGTCTGCGGTTCCTTCGATCGGCGTGGTCATCCAGTTGTCGCGCGTGCTTGGATCAAAGATGGCCGGTTTGCTGCACGGTGGCGGGACCGTCTCCGATGCGTTGACCATCTGTCGTTCCGGGGAGTCGCTGGCTGGTGAACTGGGTGATACGGAGCAGAGTTACGCCTATAACTCCCTTACCCGGCCTGGCACCGCAGGTCATTTGATGGAGCCGTTTCTGCTCAGTTTCGATCCAGATGTGGCGCGCGGTGTGCCGATTACGCATGATGGCCAGGAGTTTGTCTATGTCGTCGAGGGGTCCGTCGAGCTGTTTTACGACGGGCACCGATACCGGCTCGAAAAGGGCGACAGCGCCTACCTCGACTCATCGCTTCCACATACGTTTCACGGACTGGGGGATAGCGTCGCGAGAGTTCTGGCGGTGGTGAGTTGTTAATCCTGAACAGCAGCCTGGAAGAAGGTTTACGGTCTATTGATCCGGCATTGCAAAGAAAGAAGTCTGCGTCATCCCGGCGAAGGCCGGGATCCAGTATTGACGCGGATTACCCTTCTGGACCCCGGCCTTCGCCGGGGTGACGACTTCAGATACATTCATGCCGGATCTAATAGATCAAATAACACAGTACCTCGGGAGTAAACAATGTCCGTGAGCGCGCAATATCAGCAAAAGCGCATGTCCACCGCTGAAGCGGTCCGTTGTGTTCGCGATAATGATGTCATTCTGGTTCCCACCGGCGTCGGCGAACCCCCAGCCCTGCTGGCCGAGCTTTCCGGGCAACGGCGCAGTTTCAGAGGTGTTCAGGTGTCCCAGACCCTTCCCCTGCGCAAATTTGCCTATTTCGACCCGGAGACTGTCGAGCATGTCCGGCATGTTTCGCTTTTCTTTGGCGGCGCATCAAGACCCGGGGGGCAGGAAGGATGGATCGATTTTATTCCGGCATACTTCTCTGAACTGCCGATCCTGATTGAACGTGGACTGATCCCCGCCGACGTCGTGTTCTCGATGGCCTCGGAAATGGATGAGCAAGGCTACTTTTCCCTGAGCCTGGCGACTGATTACACGATGGCGGCCATCTCCAGGGCGCGGGCCGTGGTGCTTGAGGTTAACCCCAACGTGCCATTTGCCCATGGCAACTGTCACATCCATATCTCCCGGGTCAGCGCGCTGGTTGAAAGCGAAGAACCCATCCTGGAGGTCGGCCTGCCAAAAATCGGGCCGGTACAAGAGATTATCGGAAAATACGTGGGGGAACTCATTCCCGACGGCGCGACGCTGCAGATCGGCTACGGCGGCATTCCTGATGCCGTGGTCATGCAATTGACGAACAAGCATGATCTCGGAATCCATACCGAGATGATCGGTGACGGTATTCTGGCCCTGATTGAAGCCGGTGTCGTCACCAACCGCCGCAAGAACCATCATCCCTTGCAGATGTTCGCAACCTTCGCCCTCGGCTCCAGAAAACTCTACCAGTTCATGCATCGCAACCCGGCTCTGGAAATGCACCCCGTCGATTTCACCAACGATCCTGCGCTGGCCGGCCTGAATGACAACCTGATCGCCATCAATGCCACGCTGCAGGTCGACCTGATCGGGCAGTGCGGCTCGGAGAGTCTGGGCTTTACTCCCTATTCGGGAACGGGTGGCCAGGCCGATTTTGTCCGGGCCGCGAATCGTTCGAGAGGAGGAAAATCCTTTATTGTTCTGCCTTCAACGGCGAAGGAAAATTCCATCTCCAGAATCGTTCCTGTTTTTTCGCCAGGCACCCATGTCACCACCAGCAAGAACGACGTGAATTACGTGGTCAGCGAATACGGCGTGGCCCAGTTGCGTGGCAAAAGCGCGAAGCAGCGTGCCGAAGCATTGATTGGCATCGCTCACCCTGACTTCCGTGGCGAATTGCGTGAGGCAGCACGAAAGATGCGTTTGCTTTGATCGCGCGCGATGAATGAAGTATCAACGCCTTTCGACCTGCGGGGCATCGAAGGATTCATCATCTTTTAACTGCGGTTTTAGGCTCAATCCTGCCGCTACAAGTCTGATCGACAACTCTGGCGTTTGCAGCGCTGGCTTTGTACGGCAACGAACAGACGCACAGTCGTCAATTCCTTAGTCTTGTTCTCCATGCATCGGTCAGTTGTCGTTATGCCGATAAACTATCAGGTGTGGCATGCGATGCGTTGATGCTGCGGCACTGTCGGCACCGTTTTGCTGAACTTGTTACGTGTGTTCATCAAGGAAAGCCGAGGGTCTGGGTAATGCGAGAAGGAGTTGTCATGGAAAATTCAATGATCAAGGGACTCGTCATCGGAGCGGTTTCCGTGGTGGCGATCAGTGCCAGCGGTTTCGCCGGTTACAAGGTTCTGACTCAACCGGCTTATGCCGAGGTGATTGCCGTCAAGGACATCAAAGAAACGGTCAGGACCCCGCGTGAAGAGTGCCAGGATGTTCAGGTGCAGAGGAAGGCGCAGGTGAAGGATGAAAACCGGGTCGCCGGGACGGTGATCGGTGGTGTCCTTGGTGGTCTGGTGGGTAACCAGATCGGTCATGGAACCGGCAATACGATAGCCACAGTCGCCGGCGCCGCCGCCGGTGGATATGCCGGTAACACCGTACAGAAAACCATGCAGGACAAGGATACGGTCGCGACGACTGCGCATCGCTGCAAGACCGTCTATGATTCCTCCGAGAAACTCGTTGGCTACGATGTGAGCTATCGGCTTGACGGCAAGGAAGACCATGTCCGTCTGGCCTATAATCCGGGCAATCGCATTCCGGTCAAGGACGGAAAGCTGGTATTGCAGTCTCCCGTTCCGGCGAAATAAGGCTGCTCATCCTTGGGGAGGTCAGGCTGACTGTCTAATAAACAGGCAGGTTGAGGCGAGCATTGCAGGGCCGTTGTGGATAAGTATTATCCACAGACTTATCCACCGATTCGGTGGATGGTCAGACCGATGGAAAATTGCATCAAACCAGGGCGGTCGTGCACCCTAGCGGTGCGGTGTTCTGGTCCTGACCCAGTTCCAGAGGGCTTCACTGACGTAAGGCAGAACAGCGCCACAACCGAGTAGTACAAGTGTTTCAGGGTCCAGCATTTTGATTGCCTCGCATACGACGTTGATGACGAGGAGTTCTACGCATTATCCGTGCCAATGAACGACTACGTCGATTGACCGTTTGCTCGGGCTTTCGTTATGGACGAGGCCGCATACGGATGGTCTGCAGCGGAGTGAGTATGTGTTCAGCCCCCTCGCCCTTGTTCCGTAAGCTTGGCTGCTGAACAATCCGGGTCAAACCCAATCGCGCGGCGGCAGCATTTCGTAGAGTTGCGCTTCCGGTGTTCCCGGATCGGGTTTCCAGTCGTAGCGCCATATGACGACCGGCGGCAGCGACATGAGGATGGATTCGGTGCGCCCTCCCGATTGCAGGCCGAACAGGGTGCCGCGATCCCAGACCAGATTGAACTCGACGTAGCGGCCACGCCGGTACGCCTGGAAGTCGCGTTCGCGTTCGCCAAACGGCGTGTTCCGGCGCTTCCCGATGATCGGCAGATAGGCTTCATTGAAGGCGTCACCGACGGCGCGGGTCAAGGCAAAGCAGCGCTCGAATGGATCTTCCCCGCCGGCACCGCCTTCATTGAGGTCGTCGAAAAAGATGCCGCCGACACCGCGCGGCTCGTTGCGATGTTTGAGGAAGAAATACTCGTCGCACCATTGCTTGTAGCGTGCATGTACGCCGTCGCCGAAGGGCGTCAGCGCCTGCTTGCAGGTGCCATGGAAATGGCGGATATCGTCGGCGAAAGGATAGTAGGGCGTGAGATCCATGCCGCCGCCAAACCAGCCGACCCGTTCTTCCCCGGACTTGCCGGCGATCAGGGCGCGCACGTTCATGTGTGCCGTCGGGCAGTAGGGGTTCTCCGGGTGCAGGACGAGCGAGACGCCCATGGCTTCGAAGGCGTATCCGGCCAGTTCAGGACGTTTGGCCGTGGCCGAGGCCGGCAGCGCGGCGCCGGTGACGTGCGAGAAGGCGACGCCGCCGCGTTCGAAGACGCGACCGCCTTCGATGATGCTGGTCAGTCCGTTGCCGCCGAGCGGTTGGCCCGCTTCCTTTTTCCACGGATCAGGGCGGAAACGCCCGCCGTTATTACCTTCAAGCGCCTCGACCGCTGTTACGATGCGCGCCTGCAGGCCGGTAAAATAGGTCAGAAGCGTGTCGGTGGCGATCATCGCGTTAGCGTGTTATTGCGCGATATCCGATGTCGCGACGGTACTGCATGCCGTCGAAGTGGATGCCGACGAGAGCGTCGTACGCCTGCTTCTGGGCCTGCCTGACGTTGTCGCCGAGCGCCGTGACGCACAGCACGCGACCGCCCGAAGTCAGAATCTTGCCGCCCTTTTCTTCCGTGCCGGCATGGAAGATGTGCACGGTCTCGCTTTCCGCCGGCAGGCCGCTGATGACGTCGCCCTTGCGCGGCGAGGCCGGATAGTTGGCCGCCGCGAGGACCACGCCCATGGCCACGCGCCGGTCCCACTCGGCCTCAACCTGGTCAAGCTTGCCGGCGACCGCGTGTTCGAGCAGCGTGAGCAGACTGGATTTGAGGCGCATCATGATCGGCTGCGTTTCAGGGTCGCCCATGCGGCAATTGAATTCGACCGTCTTGACCGAACCGTCCCTGCCGATCATCAGGCCGGCGTAGAGAAAGCCGGTATAGGGCATGCCGTCGGCCATCATCCCGCGCACGGTCGGAAGGATGATCTCGCGCATCGCTCTGGCGTGGATCTCCGGGGTGACCACCGGTGCCGGCGAGTAGGCTCCCATGCCACCGGTATTGGGGCCGGTATCGCCGTCACCGATGCGCTTGTGATCCTGGCTGGAGGCCAGCGGCAAGACGTTCTTGCCGTCGACCATGACGATGAAGCTGGCTTCCTCGCCATCGAGAAACTCCTCGATGACCACGCGTGAGCCCGCATCTCCCAAGGTATTGCCGGAAAGCATGTCGTCAATGGCGCGGTGCGCCTCGTCCAGCGCCATGGCCACGACAACGCCCTTGCCGGCGGCCAGTCCATCGGCCTTGATGACGATCGGCGCGCCCTGCTGCTCGACGTAGGCATGGGCGGCGGCGATGTCGCTAAAGGTTTTGAAAGCCGCGGTCGGGATGTGGTGCCGGGTCATGAAGCGCTTGGCAAAATCCTTCGAACTCTCAAGTTGGGCAGCTTCGCGGGTGGGGCCAAAGATTTTCAGGCCGCGGGCGCGGAAAATATTGACGATGCCGGCGGCCAGTGGTGCTTCAGGTCCGACGACGGTCAGGTAAATGCCTTCCTTCTCGGCAAAATCGGCGAGGGCGACCGGGTCGCTTATCGCGATGTTTTCCAGTTCTGCTTCATGTGCCGTGCCGGCGTTGCCGGGCGCCACGTAGATTTTCTGCAGCCCGGAGTTCCTGGCCAGGCGCCAGGCCAGGGCGTGTTCCCGGCCGCCGGAACCAATCACAAGCAATTTCATAAAAATCCTTTCGCCAGCAACTCACCAGAACAGGACGCCAGAATGCACCAGGAATGTCTTTGCCCGAGCTGGCGTCCTTTGTCTAGTGTGGTGAGAATGATCAATGTCTGAAATGACGGGCGCCGGTAAATACCATCGCCAGTCCGTGTTCGTTGGCGGCGGCGATGACTTCTTCGTCGCGCATCGAGCCGCCGGGCTGGATGACCGCCTTGGCGCCGGCTTCGGCGATCACATCGAGACCGTCGCGGAAGGGGAAGAAGGCATCCGAGGCGACGCAGGAGCCGAGCAGCGTCAGGCCGGCATTGCCGGCCTTGATGGCGGCGATGCGCGTCGAGTCGACACGGCTCATCTGGCCGGCACCGACGCCGAGCGTCATGCCCCCGCCGCAGAAGACGATGGCGTTGGACTTGACGAACTTGGCCACGCGCCAGGCAAAGAGCAGGTCGTCGATCTGCGCGGCGGTCGGCGCGAGTTTGGTCACTACCTTGAGGTCGGACGCCTGCACGTTGAACATGTCCGGCGTCTGCACCAGCAGGCCGCCGCCGACGCGCTTCATCTCGAAAGCGTGGTAGTTGTTCGATAGTGGCAATTCAAGTACGCGCAGGTTTTGCTTGGCGGCGAGCATTTCCCTGGCCGCCGGCGTGTAGGCCGGGGCGATCAGCACTTCGACGAAATGCTTGCGCTCGTTCATGGCCGCGACGATGTCGGTATCGACAGTGCCGTTGAAGGCGATGATGCCGCCGAAGGCCGACGTGGAATCGGTCTGGAAGGCTTTTTCGTAGGCTTGCAACAGGCCGACATCAACCGCTACGCCGCACGGATTGGCGTGCTTGACGATGACGCAGGCGGGGGCGGAGAAGGTCTTGACGCATTCCCAGGCGGCATCGGCGTCGCCGATGTTGTTGTACGAGAGTTCCTTGCCCTGCAGTTGCGTGTAGGCGGCGATGGCGCCGGGCGTCGGAATCGGGTCGCGGTAGAAGGCAGCCTGCTGGTGTGGATTCTCGCCATAGCGCAGCGTTTCGACGCGGTCGAAGGCCAGTTGAAGTTTTTGCGGGAACGGCGACAGCGCCTGTGGATTGTTTGTCTCGTCGAGCGCGGTCAGCCAGTTGGCAATCGCCGCATCGTAGCGCGCGGTGTGCGTGAACGCCTTTTTGGCCAGGGCAAAGCTCGTGCTCAGCGTCAGGGCACCGTTGTTGGCCTGCATTTCGGCGAGCAGCGCGTTGTAGTCTTCGGGGTCGGTGACGACGGCGACGCCGGTGTAGTTCTTGGCCGACGAGCGCACCATTGCCGGGCCGCCAATGTCGATGTTCTCGATCGCATCTTCCAGTGTGACGTTCGCCTTGGCGATGGTTTCGCGGAAGGGATAAAGATTGACGCAGACCATATCGATCATCGGAATGCCGTGTTTTTCGATTGTCGCCAGATGCTCGGGCAGGTCGCGGCGGGCCAGGATGCCGCCATGCACTTTAGGGTGCAGCGTCTTGACGCGGCCGTCGAGCATTTCCGGAAAACCGGTGTACTCGCCGATCTCGGTCACGGCCAGACCGGCGTCGCGCAACAATTTGGCGGTGCCGCCGGTGGACAGGAGTTTCACGCCCTGGGCGGCGAGGCCGCGGGCAAATTCAAGTGCGCCGCGTTTGTCGGAAAGGCTGATCAGGGCTTGGCGGATTTTCATGATGGATATTTTCGGGTTCAAAAATCGGGTTCACACGAGCTTGTAGTCGACGAGCTTCTTGCGCAGGGTATTGCGGTTGATGCCGAGCATCGTCGCTGCCAGCGTCTGGTTGCCACCGGCCTGTTGCAGGACGATCTCAAGCATCGGCCGCTCGACGCTCTTCAGCACCATGTCGTAGATGGGTGCCGGCATTTCGCCGTCGAGGTTTTCAAAATAGGTTTCCAGCGCGCCGAAAATACAGGCCGATATGTCGTTGTCGCGTTTCATGCGGCGAGTCCCTCACTGTCATTGTTGTTTTCGGCCTGAATATAGCTCAGGTGTTCGTGGCGTTCGGCCAGTGCGTAAAAGAAATCATCGACCCCCCGCCGTTGCTGGACGATGTCCGGCAACTGGTTCATGCGGTGGCGGAAGACGGCCGAGCCGGCCAGCCCGCGGGTATACCAGGAGATGTGCTTGCGCGCGACGCGCACGCCGGTTTCGATGCCGTAGAAGGCGTACAGGTCGTCAAGATGGGCGATCAGAATGGCATGGATTTCACTGACGCGGGGTGGCATCAGGTGCGTGCCGGTTGCCAGGAAATGTTCGATTTCACGGAACAGCCAGGGACGACCCTGGGCGGCGCGACCGATCATCAGCGCGTCGGCACCGGTTGCGTCAAGCACGAATTTTGCCTTCTCCGGCGTGGTGATGTCGCCGTTGGCAATGATCGGGATGCGGGCTTCGGCCTTGACCGCCGCGATGGTCTCGTATTCGGCCGAACCGGTGTACGCACAGGCGCGCGTACGGCCGTGCATGGCCAGGGCGCGGATACCCGACTGTTCGGCGATTTTCAGTATGGACAGCGCGTTGCGGTTGGCCGTGTCCCAGCCGGTGCGGATCTTCAGCGTAACCGCGGTGTGCGGTACGGCCCTGACGACGGCGTCGAGGATGCGGCCGACCAGCGGTTCGTCCTTGAGCAGCGCCGAACCGGCCATGACGTTGCAGATTTTCTTGGCCGGGCAGCCCATGTTGATATCGATGATCTGCGCGCCGCGGTCGACGTTGTGGCGTGCCGCATCGGCCATCATCTGCGGCGCCGCGCCGGCGATCTGCACGGCAATCGGTTCAACCTCGCCGTCGTGGTTGGCGCGTTTCTGCGTCTTGGCGCTGCCGTAGAGCAGGGAATTCGAGGTGACCATTTCCGATACGGCCAGGCCGGCGCCCATCTTCTTGCACAACTGGCGGAACGGCCGGTCGGTCACACCGGCCATCGGCGCAACAAACAGATTGTTCCTGAGCGTAAAGCCGACGAATTCCATGGCGGTGGAGGGCACGAGGTATGACTAGGGAAGGGGCGGATTTTACTCTGATTGCCGCCTAAAAAATAGTCAATTGATGGCTTGATGCTACGGCCAGTGCCGAGTCGCTTACAGCCACGACCTGGCGCCCCAGATCATGCGTTTGGCAACGAAGTGGCGCAACGGCGGGCACAGGTCGAGCGCCAGCAGACCCAGGCCGCGGGCGACCCTGAGCGGCGGCAGTTCGTTGGAGAAGAGGCGGACGAGGCCATCGGTGAAGGCCATGCCGGCGCGTCTATCCAGTTGCCGGCGGCGCGCATAGGCGGCTAATCCATTAGGATTGCCGGCATCGGTCTGGGTGTGCAGGATCTCGGCGAGTTCCCAGGCGTCGCGCAGGCCGAGGTTGAAGCCCTGGCCGGAAACCGGATGCAGGGTCTGCGCCGCGTTGCCGATCCACACCTGACGTTGTTGCGTGGTTTGCGAGCGGAGACGCAAGGCGAGCGGGAAACTCGAACGCGCACCGGTAGCCACAAAATCGAGGCGTTGGCCGAACTGCTGGTGCAACGCGGCGAGAAATCCTGCATCGTCGAGGCGCAGCAGTCGATCGGCTTTCTCCGGCGGCACGGTGAACACGACCGAGTAGTCGTCTCCGAGCGGCAGCAGCGCCAGCGGTCCGTCCGGAGTGAACCGTTCCCAGGCCCGGTGCTGGTGGTCGGGGTGCGGCCGGACTTCGGCGACAATGGCGTGCTGCCGGTAATCGCAAACCCTGATTCCGGGCTCGTCCTGCGGCGTGCCTTCGGCATGGACGACGAGTTTTGCCGTGATGCACCGTGTTGTGCCGTTATGCATGAGCGTTACGCTCGCCCCTTCGTGGCCGGCCTCGATGCGCTCGACGCGGCATGGGGCAAGCAGTTGCTCTGCTGTGAGGCGGCTGTCCAGTGCGGCGGCGAGGTCACGGTAGCGCATGACGTAACCGAGTGCCGGTACGCCGTAGTCCTGCGCCTTGAGCAGAGTGCGACCGAAACCGCCACGCTGCGACACGTGAATCTCGCGAATCGCCGTGCCTGCGGGCTCGCTCCAGGCCTTCAGCCGTTCGAGCAGTTGCCGGCTGCCGTGCGCAATGGCCAGCGCGCGCGGATCGTCGGCCCAGGCGCCGCGTGCGCGACGGTCGATCAGCAATACGCGCCACGGGCTGTCGGCCAACGCCAGCGCCAGCGTCATGCCGACCGGGCCGGCGCCGACGATGAGCACGTCGATGTTCGCTGGAACAGGCTCAGTCACGGCGCATGACATCCTCAATTTCGGCAATCGTTTTCGGTGCCGTGGTATAAACCTCGCACCCCTCGGTGCTGACAAAGGCATCATCTTCGATGCGGATGCCGATGCCATGCAGGTGTTCGGGCACATCGGCCCCCGCCCGGATGTAGAGACCGGGTTCGATGGTCAGCGCCATGCCGGGTTCGAGCCGTACCCAGTCGTCGCCGGATTTGTATTCGCCGGCATCATGCACGTCGAGCCCGAGCCAGTGCCCGGTACGGTGCATGTAGAAGGGCTTGTAGGCTTCGCTTTCGATCAGGCCGTCAACGCTGCCGGCCAGCAGCTTGAGGTCGGCCATGCCCTGAACCAGGACGCGCAGGGCCGCGTCGTGGTAGGCGATGAAGGGCGCACCCGGCTTGATGGCGCCGATCGCCGCTGCCTGTGCTGCAAGAACGATGGCATAAACATCGCGCTGCACGGCGCTGAAGCGGCCGTTGATCGGGAAAGAACGCGTGATGTCGGAGGCGTAGCCTTGGACTTCGCAGCCGGCGTCGATCAGCACCAAAGCATTTTCTGCAAGCGGCTTGTCGTTTTCGACGTAGTGCAGAACGCAGGCGTTGCTGCCGCCGGCGACGATCGGCGAATAGGCGTGACCGGTCGCGCCGCGCTGGCGGAATTCATGGGCGAGTTCGGCTTCGAGTTCGTATTCGGCCATGCCGGGACGGCAGGCGCGCATGGTGCGGGCATGCGCCGATGAGGCAATGGCGGCAGCCCGGCGCATGATGGACATTTCGTGCTCGTCCTTGCGCAAGCGCATGCGGTCGAGCGGCGTGTGCAGGTCGTGCATTGCTCCCGGCGCCCGCTTGCCGGCCCGGCTTTGCGCGCGCACCGTGTTCAACGCACTGACGATCTTTGCATCCCAGGCGGCGTCGTGACCCAGTGCATGCCACAGCGAGCCGCGCTTGGCGATGAGTTCGGGCAACTTCTCTTCGAACGCGCTGAAGGGATAGGCCCGGTCAAAGCCGAAGGCGTCGCATGCCGCTTCGGGCCCGTGGCGGAAGCCATCCCACACCTCGCGCTCGGCATTCTTTTCGCGGCAGAAAAGGATTGATTCCGGTTCATGGCCGCCGATCAGGACGATCACCGCCTCGGGTTCAGGAAAACCCGAGAGATACCAGAAGTAACTGTCGAAACGGTAGGGGTAGTAGGCGTCGCGGTTGCGCAGGCGTTCGGGCGCGGTCGGGATGATGGCTACGCCGTCGCCGATCTGTTCGAGCAGTGCACTGCGGCGGGTCGAGTAGGGTTCGTTGTTCATTGGGCTAGTCTCAGTTCATGATCGAGTTCGGCAAGGCGCTCGGGGGTTCCTACGTCGACCCACCGGCCCGCATGACGTTCCCCGGTGACGATGCCGCGCAGGATTCCAGCGTCGAGCAGAGGGCGCATCTTCATGATTGCACCGACCGGGACCGTGGCGAAAAACTCCGGCGCGAATACGCCGGTACCGGCGTAGGTCAGCGTCGGACCGATGCCGGTGCTGGCGTATCTGACGGTCTTGCCGTCGAGACAGAAATCGCCCCCCGCATGTTGCGCCGGATTGTCGACGAAGACCAGATGCGCCTGGTTGCTGCCGAGTCCCTGAGCGCACTGGTACGCCTGCGAGAACTCCCAGTCACACCAGACATCGCCATTGATGACCAGAAACGGCGCCTTGCCGAGTAGGGGAAGCGCCCTGGCGATGCCGCCTGCGGTTTCCAGTGCTCCCGGCGGTTCCGGCGAGTAGCGGATATTCAGTCCGAATCGGTGGCCGTCGCCGAGCGCGTTTTCAATCTGCTCGCCGAGGTGGGCGTGGTTGATGACTATATCATTGAAACCCGCAGCGGCCAGGCGCTCGAGATGCCAGACGATCAGCGGCTTGCCGCCGGCGTGCAGTAGCGGTTTTGGCGTGCTGTCGGTGAGCGGGCGCATGCGATCGCCGCGACCGGCGGCCAGGATCATGACGCGCATGGGCTTCTCCGGGAGAACATCCGGTACGCGGCAATGCTAAAAAGTGTAGGCGACATCGGCGTGCCTGTTTTCCAGTTGGTCGAGCAGACGCGCCAGCGGCCGCAGTTCCAGGTAGCGCTCGCAGGTTCGGCGCAGGTAGTGCATCACGCGCGGCATGTCCTGCAGGTAGGCGTCCTTGCCGTCCCGGTGGCAGAGGCGGGCAAAGATGCCAAGGACCTTGATCTGGCGTTGTGCTCCCATCCATTCGTAATCGCGGTAAAAATTGTCGAAGTTGGCCGGCACCGGCAGTCCGGCATGGCGCGCCCGTTCCCAGTAGCGGATTACGAAATCGAGCTCCTGCTCTTCTTCCCAGGCGATGTAGGCGTCGCGGTAGAGCGAGACGAGATCGTAGGAGATCGGTCCAAAGACCGCGTCCTGAAAATCGATGATCCCGGGGTTGGCCGGATAGTCTTCTCCGGAGAGCATCAGGTTGCGCGAATGGTAGTCGCGATGAACGAAAACCTGCGCTTGTCCGAGGTTGTTGTCGAGAATCCTGGCGAATACCGAACGCAGCGTTGCCTGCTGATCGGTGTCGAGCGTGAGGCCCAGATGGCGTGCGACATACCAGTCCGGGAAGAGATCGAGTTCGCGGCTGAGCAAGGTACGGTCGTATTCGGGCAGCACGCCGGGTCGGCTGGCGCGCTGGATGTCGACCAGCGCTTCATTGGCATGACGATAAAGCATGGGTGCCGTGGTGGCGTCGAGCACGCTCAGGTAAGTGTTTTTTCCCAGGTCGGAAAGGAGCAGAAATCCCTGCGCCAGATCCTCGGCATGGACTTCGGGGACATGCACGCCGGCGGCGCGGAAAAGTGCGGCAATCTTCAGGAAGGGCCGGCAATCCTCGTGTTCGGGCGGGGCATCCATGATGATGCGGGTAGTTTCGTCCGGCAGCGTGATGCGGAAATAGCGCCGGAAGCTGGCGTCGGCCGAGGCCGGTTCGAGCACGAATTCCTGGTCGGGGTACTGGCGCGAGTAGAAGCGGTTAAGCCAGTCGCGCAGCAGGACGGTACGCGGCATGCCGCTTCTCCTTGAGCTATGGTGCTAAAATGCGACGATTTTACCACTCGCCCTGTTGTCCGCTGTGTCATCGGAAATGACACGAGTTTGTTCTGGCAAATACTGATATTTCTGGATGAAATCAACCGTCCGGCGCAAACCACTCGCGCTGTTCCTTTTTTACGGCGTTGCGAGCGTTCTGGTCGGTGCCGCCGATCAGGCGCAGGCGCAGGCTCCCGTGCCGCTGCGCGTCGATCCGGTATTGCTCGGTCTGCCACCGATAAAGCCGGCAGAAGCTCCCGCACCTGCCGCCGTTCCAGCGCCGGCTGAAAAGGCGCGCGTCGAGGTCAAGCCGATCGAGGCGCCCGTTGTTGAAACGCGACCTGCCGTACCGCCAGCGGCGCCGATAGTGGCCGTCCCTCCGCCGGTTCAGGCGCAACCGGTGAGCGTATCGCCGGTGCCTGTGCCAGCGGCATCAGGGCCGGCGAAACCAGCGCAAGCTTCAGCGCCAGCGCCGGTAACGGCAACACCGTCAGCAACAAAGCCGGTCGCATCGGCTCCGGCCGCACTGGCTCCGGCCGCACTGGCTCCGGCCGCTTTCACACCCCTTGCTGCGGCTTCGTCAGCCGCCTCCGGCACAGTCTCGGCCTTGGCACCGTTGCGCGTAGACCCGGCGCTGCTCGGGCTGCCTCCTGTCGCGGCATCGGTTTCGACGTCTCAAGCCTCGGCAGCAAGGGCGGCAACGTCACTGGTATCGGGCGACGTACTCGCAGCAGGGCTGGTTTCGGGAGGGACGAAGCCGGCGGCTTTCAGAAAGTCAGCCGACGCCGACAAGTCCTGGTACCAGCGACTGTGGAGTCCGATTGCCAATGCTTACGACAAGGGTGACTGGGAGTTTTATCTGCCCTTGCGCACGCACCATTTGCGCAGCCAGTATTCGGCCGAGAAAATTGCCTCGTATCAGGAAACACCCTACGGCTTTGGCCTAGGCAGCGGAATGTACAACGAGCATGGGAACTGGGAAGGCGTGTATGTGATGGCTTTCCAGGATTCGCACTTCAAGCCGATGTACATGGCCGGTTACGGCTGGAAAGCCATGTGGCGACCGGTCGAGGATGTTCGTCTGGGGCTCGGGTATACCGCGGCCCTGATGTCGCGCACGGACATTCTTGGCTACGTACCCTTCCCGATTGTCTTGCCGATGGCCTCCGTGGCCTACAAGAGCTTCAGTCTGGAAGGCACTTACGTTCCCGGCGGCGAGGGTTTCGGCAACATTTTCTTCATCTGGGCCAAATGGGAACTGGGCAAATCGGGACAGCCCGTCGGCACGCCGGCGCGCCCGGAACAGTCGGCACCGACCGAACTGGCCAACACGTCTTTCGGGCCGTCTACCCCGCTGGCTCGCCAGCAAGTGCCCTTTGGCCCGGTGCTTGAGCCCGGTCCGGGGTTCCGTCTTGCCGCGCCGGCGGAAACCGTGCCGCCGCTGGTAGCATCAAGAGGCTGGCGGGACGAGGAAGAAGTGCCCGATGTCCTGCCGGCACTGGCCTTGCGTTCGGCCAAGTCCATGCAGCCTCCGCCGAAGGAAAGCCCAGTGCCGCGACCGGTTTTCCTCAGTGCCTACCGGATGGGGGGAGATATTGACCGGGAGTTTGTTGCCGAAGGTGATGCCGAACTGCGCAAGATCGGTACCGTAGTCAATTCCGATCGCCTGACCTACTGGCCGGTCGATGATGAGATCGAGGCCGAGGGCAATGTCCGTCTGGAGCAGGGGGATAGTCTGATTACCGGACCGAAAATGCGGCTCAAGCTCGAAGATCAGGTGGGCTTTTTCGAGCAACCTTCGTATCACATCAAACGGCAGCCTCAACCCGGCAGCCAGGCGGCGGCCGACAAGGCCTTTGCCGCACAATTCCTTGAGCAGCAGGGGGATTCGTGGAACTCGGGATTTGCCCTGCCGCGTTCGTTTAACCAGACCTCGACCAATTTGCCGACCATGGCGCAGACCATGTCGGATGGACGAGGCGAGGCTGACCGGATCGACTTCGAGGGCGAGAATCAGGTCCGGTTGACGAACGGAAGCTATACGACGTGCGCGCCGGGCAACAATGATTGGTACGCCAAGGCCAGTGATCTCAAGCTCGATTACGACCATGAAACCGGCCAAGGCAAGGACGGTAAGCTTTATTTCATGGATGTGCCGATTCTGTACTCGCCGTGGCTGTCGTTTTCGCTGAACAACGCCCGTAAATCGGGATTCCTTGCGCCGTCGTTCGGGGCGACCAGCGACAGTGGCTTTTCAGTCAGGCAACCCTACTACTGGAATATCGCCCCGAACATGGATGCGACGATCACGCCGCGTGTGCTGAGCAAACGCGGCGCTCTGCTTAGTTCGGAATTCCGCTACCTAAATACCGCGTTCGGCGGCGGCTATCGCGGAGAGGCTAGAATCGAGACGCTGCCCAACGACAAGTTGAGAGAAGGCGACAGCCGCTACGGAATATCTCTTGTGCACAACCAGAATCTGGCCAACGGTTTTTCGGGGATGATCAACTACAACAAGGTCTCCGATAACAATTACTTCACCGATCTGTCAAGCAACGTCGTGAGCACCTCGCAGTCCCAACTCATGCAACAGGGCATGGTGAGCTATGGTGGTGGGGGCTGGTGGAGTGCCACGGCCAATTTCCAGAATTATCAGACACTGCAACCCGACCCGAAGAATCCGGTGCTTGAACAGTACCGCATGCTGCCGCAAATTACCCTCAATGCCCGCAAGCCCGACTGGTATCTGACCGACAGCAGTTTCATGGGGCAGTACACTTCGTTCTCCAAACCGAAGCAGGTAATCAACGGCAACACCGTGGCCGATCCCAGCGGGCAGCGCCTGGTGCTCTATCCGCAGGTGGCACTACCGTATGTGACCCCGGGGTGGTACGTGACTCCCAAGCTCGGCCTGAACATTCGTAACTATGTGCTGGACGGGCTGGCGCCGGGTCAGCCGGATTCGTTCAACAGCACGCTGCCAGTGGTCAGTATTGATTCGGGCATGACCTTCGAGCGGGCAAGCCGCTGGTTCGGACGCGACTACACCCAGACCCTGGAGCCCCGCCTCTTCTACCTGAATATTCCGTACAAGAATCAGGACGGGATCCCGCTTTTTGATTCCGGTCTGGCGGATTTCAACTTTGCGCAGATTTTCTCCGAGAACCAATTTTCCGGCTGGGACCGTATCAACAATGCCAACCAGTTGACGGCGGCCGCAACGACCCGCCTGCTCGATCCTGCAACGGGTTCGGAAATCATGCGTGCGATGCTCGGTCAGCGTTTCTATTTCACCAGGAACCAGGTGGCACTCGCTGCCAATCCCGCCCCGCTTACCGACGATAGAAAATGGGACAAGTCCGATTTTCTGGCGGCCTTCAGTGGCCAGATTCTGCCCCGGGTCTATGCCGATGTGGCTTCGCAGTACAACTTTGGCGATCGCCAGGTCAAACGCTATTCGATGGGCGTACGCTATCAGCCGGAACCGGGCAAGGTGCTGAACGCTGCGTATCGTTACAACCGCGATGCCACCGCACCGATCGACCAGGTCGACTTTTCCGGGCAGTGGCCGATTTCGGGGCGCTGGCATGGTGTCGGGCTACTCAACTATTCGTTCAAGGATCCGGGAACGAATCTTTCAACCAGTTCTCAGGGCGGGCGCCTGATCCAGACCATCGCCGGCCTGGAATACAACGGCGGGTGCTGGGTCGTGCGTGGCGTCTTCCAGCGATTGGCCCTGACCCAGGACAAGGCTTCGACGGGCTTCTTCATCCAGCTTGAGCTGAATGATTTTGCCAGTATCGGCTCGAATCCGGTCAATCTCCTGCGGCGCAATATCCAAGGCTACAGCCTGATCAACCAACCCGTGGCCGATCCTGTTTTTGGCCAATAGAAAGTGTTAAAGATGATGAAATTGCTTAGTGCATGGGTTCTGTTTTCCTGCCTTTTCGGTATGGCCTGTGCACAATCACCGCAACGGCAGGCCAGTGATCCTTTGCCGGCGGATCGTATTGTTGCCGTGGTCAATGACGAGGTGATTACCTACCACGAGTTACGCACGCGCCTTGATCTGGCGCTCAGCCAACTGAAGCGGCAGGGAACCGCTCTGCCCCCGCGCGATGTGCTCGAGAAGCAGATGCTTGAACGTCTGGTGATGGACAAGGTTCAGTTGCAGCATGCGCGGGACATCGGTTTGCGCGTTGATGACACGCAACTCGAGCAGGCACTGCAGCGCATTGCCGCCGGCAACAAGATGTCGCTAGTGCAGTTTCGCGAGGCTCTGCAGAAGGACGGAATTCAGTTCGTGAAGTTTCGTGAGGATATCCGTGAAGAAATGACCATTGCCCGTGTCCGTGAGCGTGAAGTGGAAAACAAGATTGCCATTTCTGAAGGCGAGATTGACAACTATCTGAGCGGCGATTCGGCGAAAGGAAGAGCGAGTGAAGAGTTCGAAGTGGCGCACATTCTTTTGCGTTCTCCCGAATCGGCGAGTCCGGAACAGATTCAGCAACTCAAGGCCAAGACCGATCAGGTGTTTGAACGGCTGAAGAAAGGCGAGGATTTTGCGCAGATGGCGGCCGCCTATTCCGACTCGCCCGACGGGCTGCAGGGAGGCAGCCTGGGAATGCGCACAGCGGATCGTCTGCCCGGGATCTTTTCTGAAATTGTCAGCAAGCTCAATGTCGGCGAAATTGCACCAATCCTGCGCAGTCCGAACGGTTTTCACATTGTCAAGCTGGTTGCAAAGCGCGGTGGCGCGACCATGCCTGCGGTTCAGCAAACGCACGCCCGGCATATCCTGATCAAGGTCAATGAAGTGGTTTCCGAAGCCGATGCCAGGCACAAGCTGAGCGGTTTGTACGATCGCATCAAGAACGGTACCAGTTTTGCCGAACTGGCCAGACTGTTCTCGCAGGACGGTTCGGCGTCCAAGGGCGGTGATCTGGGCTGGCTTTATCCCGGCGATACCGTGCCCGATTTCGAGCGGGCGATGAATCAGTTGCAGCCGGGTGTAGTCAGCCAGCCGATTCAGTCGCCCTTCGGTTTCCATCTGATCGAAGTGCTTGAACGGCGCGTGCAGGATGTATCGGCTGATCGTCAGCGGGCCGCGGCGCGCCAGGTGCTGCGCGAGCGCAAGATGGACGAGGCGTATCAGGACTGGCTGCGTCAGGCGCGTGATCGCGCCTATGTCGAGAATCGCCTCGAGGAGCGATGAGCCATGCCGCAGCCTATCGTTGCCGTTACTTCAGGCGAACCGGCCGGGGTGGGCCCCGAGATCTGTCTGCGTTTGCTTGAATGCGCCGGGCAGGCGCTTCCCGTTCAACTGGTCATCCTTGCCGATCGGCAACTGATGGCCGGGCGGGCGCAATCGGTCGGTTTCTCCGGCCGCTTGCGCGACTGGACGCCCGGTATGCCGCCAGCCCCTGGCACCCTCGACATATTGCACCTTCCATTGTCCGTCCCGTCATGCCCGGGAAAGCTTGATCCGGCCAATTCTCCCTACGTGCTTCAGTTGCTTGATCGCGCGCTCGAAGGCTGCCTGTCGCGCGAGTTTTCCGCGCTGGTCACGGCGCCGGTGCATAAGGGTGCTATCAATGATGCAGGCATTCCATTTATCGGGCATACCGAGTATCTGGCAGAGAAAACGCACACCGCGCACGTCGTGATGATGCTTGCCGGTGGCGGCATGCGCGTTGCATTGGCGACGACCCATCTGCCGCTGAAGGAGGTGCCGGCGGCGGTGACGCAGGCCTCCCTGGAACGGACGCTACGCATCCTGCATGCCGATATGGGCAGGAAATTCGCTATCGGAAATCCGCGCATTCTGGTCGCCGGACTCAATCCGCATGCCGGCGAGAGCGGTTATCTCGGGCGTGAGGAGATTGAAGTCATCACGCCGGTGCTCGATCGTTTGCGTGCCGAGGGCATGATCCTGATCGGCCCGTTGCCTGCCGATACCCTGTTTACTCCGCCGATGCTGTCCCGGGGTGATTGCGTACTGGCCATGTTTCATGACCAGGGATTGACGGCGCTCAAGTACGCCAGCTTCGGCAAGGGCATTAACGTCACGCTTGGCCTTCCCGTCATTCGCACCTCGGTTGACCACGGTACCGCGCTGGAACTGGCCGGAACCGGTCGCGCCGACCCCGGCAGCCTCTTTGTTGCCGTCGAACAGGCCATCGCGATGGCGCAGCGGGCGGAACTCAATCCCTGAGGCCATGAACAAACATATTGCACGCAAGCGTTTTGGCCAGAATTTCCTGATCGACGCGCAGGTGATCGCTGATATTGTCGCCGCCGTGGCACCGCAGTGCGGGGATTGCGTCGTCGAGATCGGTCCCGGCCTTGGCGCGCTGACCGACCCCTTGCTGAAAAGGCTGGATCGTCTGCACGTGGTCGAAATCGACCGCGACATCATCGTCCGGCTCAGGCAGCGTTATTCGCCGGATAAACTCATCATCCACGAAGGCGACGCGCTGGTCTTCGATTTTTCTGCTCTGGCCGATTCTTCCGGCGGCGGTTTGCACATCGTTGGCAACCTGCCCTACAACATCTCGACGCCGCTGCTTTTCCATCTGGCCGCTTGCGCAGATTGTGTAGCCGACATGCACTTCATGTTGCAGAAGGAGGTTGTCGAGCGCATGGTTGCCGAACCGGGCACGTCCGATTTCGGCCGCCTGTCGGTGATGCTTCAGTATCGCTTTATCATGGATTGTCTGATCGATGTGCCGCCCGAATCCTTCGCTCCGGCACCGAAAGTCGATTCGGCCTTCGTACGCCTGATTCCCCGTCCGCCCGAGGAACTTTCGGCCAGGGACGAGGCGCAGTTTGCTGCACTGGTCTCCGCGGCCTTTGCCCAGCGGCGCAAGATGCTGCGCAACAACCTCAAGGGCATTCTTGGCGATAGTGGCTTTGAGGAACTCGGTATTGCACCGACCGCGCGTGCCGAGGAGTTGTCCGTAGCCGATTACATCCGCATGGCCAATGCCCTGGTTGTTCAGTAGCGATACCCTGCGCTCCGCCTGATCGCGCACCGGTCGGGGCGGCGCTGAAGGGTAGGCTTCAGGACGCTCCGAAAACCTCGTTCAACTGCTGGCTTACGCGGATGAATGTCGTGCGCTTCGATAACTCCTTGAGCGTGCGTGCTCCGACGTAGGTGCAGGCCGAGCGTACACCGCCGAGGATGTCCTGCAAGGTGTTCTCGACCGGGCCGCGATAGTCGAGCAGGACTTCCTTGCCTTCCGATGCGCGGTAGGCCGCAACGCCGCCGGCATATTTTTCCATCGCTTCGCGCGAACTCATTCCGTAAAAGCGCATCTTGCGCACGCCATCCACCTCGACGATATCGGAAGCACATTCGTCGTGGCCGGCCAGCATGCCGCCGAGCATCACGAAATCGGCACCGGCGCCGAAAGCCTTGGCCAGGTCACCCGGCGAAGTGCAGCCGCCATCGGCACAGATCAGCCCGTGCAGGCCGTGCGCCGCGTCGGCGCATTCGATGATCGCCGAGAGCTGCGGATAGCCGACACCGGACATCTTGCGCGTGGTGCATACCGATCCGGGACCGATGCCGACCTTGACGATGTCCACACCGTCAAGAATCAGTTCTTCGGTCATCTCTCCGGTCACCACATTGCCGGCCATGATCGTGATCTCGGGGTAGGCGTTGCGCAGTTTATGGATGAAGCCGATGAACGCCTTGGTATAGCCGTTGGCGACATCGACACAGACATGCTGAATGGTGTTCCCGGCCAGCTTCATGATACGCACGAACTTGTCGTAATCCGGCCTGGTAATCCCCATCGAATAGAACGCTGCCGGCGGTACCGGATCCTCGGCAAAGAAAGCGAGCAATTCTGCATCGCCGTAGTGCTTGTGCAAGGCGGCGGAGAGCTTGTGCCTGGCCAGCGCATGCGCCATCTGAAAGGTTCCGGTGACATCCATGTTGGCGGCGATGATGGGAATGCCGTGATACTTGCGCTGCGAGTGGAGAAAAACGAAATCCCGTGAGATATCGACCTCAGAACGCGAGGTGAGTGTCGAACGTTTTGGGCGAATGAGAACGTCCTTGAAGTCAAGTTTCATGTCTTGTTCAATGCGCATGGCTTTTCTTTCGTGAGGGTGTGGCCAAAATTTTAATCCTGCCGCTGGTTTTTCTGCACCAGGATTTGTAATTGTTCGATGAAGGCGTCGCGCAGGGCGTGGAGTTCGCCGAGGCGATCGAGGGCCTCGGTTGTCCGGTTCTGCGCCTTGAGCGTGCACAGGGCGGTGGCCAGCCCATGCGTCTGACGGTGCAGGGGTTCGATCGACAGG
>JFJP01037097.1_pt1 | contig 47131 bp, 34 predicted proteins | sample 431651 | NCBI WGS metagenome assembly JFJP01 (sample SAMN02602958, study PRJNA72255) | Microbial mat metagenome, whole genome shotgun sequencing project. | biome: fresh water; feature: sink hole; material: water; isolation source: purple microbial (photo- and chemosynthetic) mats found in...
TGGTTCTGCAATGGAGCTCAGCAAGATAGCTGCTCCCTGTCCCAATCGTCCATATGCAGTCAATTTATCAAGCATCAGCCAATTATACGTTACAGATACCGGGAATTCAAGTCTCTTCTGAGTCTCAACATAAATAATGTTTTTAAATCCCATAAACTCCTCAATGTTTGTAAAAGAGAGCTGTGAGTATCCTGCCTCAGCATTTACTTCGAGTCTCCTGTTAAGTTCTTTTTTTACTTCGAGAGAGGCAAACAGGTTTAATGCATTTGAACTGTTTGTGTTTTCTCCCGGGATACTTGCAGCTGAAACAGGATTAACGAAGGTCAAAAATGGCTGGTTTGGTCCGATATGAAATGCAATCTGAACCACCTGCTTAACTCTGAAATTATTATATAGATGAACAAAGCTTGAGTGGTCCGTTGAGCTGACCTTATACTCAGGATTCTTCCTTAAAAATGTCAGCATTGCTGAATCGGCTGTTTCAATTCTGTCTTCAAATAAATATGATTGAATAAGAAGCTTGTAAGCAGCGAGAGATTCCTCGCGGTTAAAACCCGATTTTATACATTCTGAAAGCATTGATGGCACCAGTTCAACCTGGCCCTTGTCAAAGAGGGATTGAGCACTTTTAAGTTTTTCGGCACAGCTCCCTGTCGTCTGCGATTTTGCAATAACAGGTAAGAGAGTGAAAACCAGAATAGTTAAAATATGCCGGAATGGATAGTAATATTTCCCCATTATCGAATGACTTTATTTGATCGCATTTACTTTAATGTTATAACTTTTATCCATACAAGTCTTTTCAAGCGGGATATCTTTGCCAACGTATATGTTCCACTCTTCCTGAGTCATGTCCCTGGAGACAGTATTGCAAATATCGCGGACCAGATAATCTACATGTGAAGGCCGGCCAACAAGGTTCTGGCTTCCCTCATATGCACCTGAAATTATTAACTGCCCGTCGGGACTAAATTGCATCACCAGTACAAACCCCTCGTTGTCGTTAAAACTGATCGGAGGTTCTGTAAGGTCAGCCGGATCTTCTATGTTAAAGATCTTTAGTGTTTTATCGTTACTTGCTGTAGCCATCTGCTTTAGGGTGGGATTAAAGCGGATATCGTTTATCTGGGCGCTGTGAGCTTTAACCTCAGATATTTTTTTACGCAGGTTGATGTCCCATAACTCCACGTTCCCATTCACATCGCCAAGCGCAAGAATGCTGTTATCTGGATTGAACCTTATCACCTTGATATTTTTCCCGGCTGTTTCAAGTCTGAAGTTATCAGTATTATTTTCAGGATTCCAGACCACAACATTGCCATCATTACTAACCCCGGCAAGATAATTACCATTTGAAGAGATGTCGATGGATGTTATAAACATGTCTCCGTTAGAAACATTTGAGTTAGTTCGTGCAGCTATATCCCATTTAAGGACTTTCCCATCGAGAGAAGCTGAATAGAGGTATTTACCATCGTAAGAGAAGATGAGAGATTTTATTTTCCCTTTATGTCCGGACATTTCATAGGCTAAATTATTTCCCTTCAGAGGAATCATTTTAATTCCTGAGTTTCCGCTTCCCATTGCAAGCCACGATTCGTCAGGGCTCACAGCCAGTACCTCAATAATATCTGTTCCTGAATATATAACCTGTAAAGTCTGTTCTTTGCTTTCGAGCGACCACTTTAATACCTGGCCGTCGTAACCGGATGTATAAAACTCATTCTTGCCGGGAACAAAAGCGATGCTTTTTATCTCTCCGTTATGTCCTTTAAACGATTTATAATTTGAACTTCCATACTGACGGGCCACGTTATATAGTCCGGCATATATATCAGCGTCATTCTCATTACCATTATTCCTTTTGTTGAACAGGTAAGCCTGGTAGGCAAGTAAAGTCTGAAGGTCCTTCTGTCCCTGGGCCTGCAGCGATTTTATTGACATGGCCTTTCCTATTGACAGCATGCGGAGGCGCAGAGCATTTTCGCGCTCCCTGTTGGCTGTCTGTTCATTTTTTACAGCCAGTTCTTTTGCCCGGGTAGCGGAGTCTTTCTGCTGGTTGGCCAGTATCTCGTTTCGTCTTGCCAGATCGGCGTTAAGTACAGCAATCAGCCGTTGCCTCTCAGCATTTTCCTTTTCAATACGAGCCTCCTCGGCTTTTTGGTCTGCTATTGTTGCATTTGCGACAGCCAGTGATCGCTGTTCTGTAGCTACCACAGCCGTTGAATCAGCTTTTTGCTTCTGCTTTTCTGCTTCAGTCTTTCTGTCTTCTGCTATTATTGTCTGTCTGTCGGCAGCAATTTTCTGAACAAAAGCAAAGAGCATAAATGCTACAGATATTATTGCGGCAACACCAAGGATCATGGCAACGATCTTGGTTCTCTTCATCTGCCTTTTCTGAAGTCTGATCTTGTTTTCCTCTTCCTCAAGGTATTCTTTTTCGCTTGTTCGCAGGTAAACCATTGCCCTTTCAAAGGCAGGATTATACTGTTGGGCCCATGTCAGAGTTGGTTTATGCTGATTGCGCCAGTTAATAGCGAGCTGAAGATCAGGCGGACGCCACAGGCTGGTCTTTCCCTGCTGGTACATCGCAGAAGCTTCTGACAGCCTGAGGTACATCTGAACGGAAGAAGCCTCATCATCAACCCATTCCCTCAGCCTGTCCCAGAGACGCATAAGACTTTCATGTGAAAGGTCTATGATTGACTCCTCGTTCAGAGGAACATTTTGTCGTGGCGTAATAAAAGATCGTGAGGGAACCCTGAACTTTTCAACAACCTCAAATAACTCTTCAGCAGAACAGCCTGCAATAGACATTATGGAAGGTACTCCTGAAGGGTGTCGCAGACCTTTATTATCTGAACCTTTCTCAGTGATGGTCTTAAACATCATCTCGCAGATCTCTTTTCCCCGCAGGCTGAGCTCCTCGTATGCTTCATTGGCATGTAACGACATTGCATCGCTCATAGTTCCAACTGAATCATAATCAATCTTACTTATTGGTCTGTCAGGTTCATCAAGTTCGCGCCAGTAATTCCAGGTTCTCATCATTGCATGCTGTAAAACAGGCAGTTGATCAGTTCTGTCGCCAATATCACCAAGAAGAAGATCAACAAGTTTCGGATCAATATTTGCCCCGGCATAATGAACAGGACCTTCAATTGCAGCCCTGTAGTTTTCAGTGCCCATGTGAGGAACCAGGTAATTACTATTGTTTATTAGTTGCGTAAGACCCTGGTAATGTGCGCATTCACCAATAAAGTCTGATCGCATTGTAACAATTGTAAAAACATTAACAGCCGCCTGGTTAACAGCATTTACCATAAAATCAATAAAACGTGCGGCTGGAGTAATAAGAGCATCGGCCTTACCCAGGGAGCTATATCTGAACAACTCTTCAAACTGGTCAACAACTATAAGAGCTTTTTCATCCGATTTGATCATAAATTTTCTGACAGCAGCTGCAATACCTTCAGGATTATCGCGCAGTTCAGACAGAATAATATCTCTGCCTGTCAGGTCCTGTCCGCTCTCAGAAATGTGCTCTGAAATAGCATCTGCAAGATTTCCGAAAGGATCATTTCCTGGCCTGAAAGAAACTATCCTCCAGGATGATTTGTCAATACCATTCAGCTTTCTCACCTTAGGTAACACTCCGCAATAAATGAGTGATGATTTACCGCTTCCGGAAGCACCAATTACAGTTACAAACCTGTTTTTCAGTAACTTCCCGAGGACCTCCTCGCTCTCGCCTTCCCTTCCAAAGAATAAGTCGCTCTCCTCCGGAGCAAAAGGCCTCAATCCGGGAAAAGGATTGAAATTTACGTTGTCTGTCTTTGGTCCCATAATGATATATTACCTTACTATACTATAATACCTATTACCAGGATGTCATCCACCTGGTCGTTGCTTCCCCTCCACTCATCCAATCGCTTATGCAACATCTCCTTTTGAGTTTCAGCAGGGTAAGAGTGTATTTCAATAAGGAGTTCCTCAAATCGTTTAAACATGAACTTCTTATTTTCAGGTCCTCCAAATTGGTCAGCATAACCATCTGAAGAAAGATAAATACAATCTCCGTCCTGGAGATCAATTTCAGTATTTGCAAATTTCTGGGGTTTATCGCCTTCAAAAGCGCCAATAGGGAAACGATCTCCTTTATATTTTCTTGACTTATTATCTCTTATAAGAACCATAGGATTATTAGCTCCGGCAAATTCGACTTTTTTAGCAGCAAAGTCGAAAACACAGAGAGCCATATCCATTCCGTCTTTTATCGAATCATCATTTTTATTCTCATTAAGTGTGGTTATAACCCCGTGATTAAGCTCATCAAGGATAGCCGCAGCCGTTCTGGCTTTTTTAACGTTTACGGCATGATTAAGCTGGTTGAATCCGACTATTGACATGAAAGCTCCCGGGACACCATGTCCGGTGCAATCAACAGCTGCTATCATTACATGTCCGTTAACCTCATGCATCCAGTAGAAATCACCGCTAACAATATCTTTTGGAAGGTAAAGGATAAAGTAGTTCTTAACGTGGAGATCGATTTGGCTGAAAGAAGGAAGGATGGCATTCTGAATGCGTCGGGCGTAAAAAATGCTATCCATAATATGCTTCTTCTGATCTTCGATCTCCTCCTTCTGCTTTTCTATTTTTATTGTTCTTTCCTTTACTTTTTTCTCAAGTTCATAATAATAGCTCTCAAGCTGGGCGATCATCATATTGAACTTTTCGGAGAGTCTTGTAATCTCATTATTCCCTGAAACCTCAGCCCTTTCCCGTAAATTCCCATTTGTAATCCTTTCTACATTATCAACAAGCTTAATTATTGGAAGGGTGAGAACTTTTGTTTTTCTATATATCAGTAGGGTGAGAACGAGCATTGTTACCAGAAAGATAAGAATGAAACGCTTGGCTTCAAGCCGGAACAGGGCTTGTTGTGCAGTACGGTCAGAAACGATCCTGATCACTGAACCCGTATAAAGACTGGAAATTGTCTTCTCTTTTGAACCTGATCTTTCCATATAAATATACTGGTAGTGATACCATGCATCTCCAACCTGTTCCATAATACTTACCGTATCTTTATTCTGAAATGTCTTCATCAGAATATCGTTCTGGCCCGGAAACTCCATAAAATTCTGATTCATGCTAAAAGGTTCATCTGCCGCCAGAAAAAGTTCAAGGTCTATGATCCCTTCAGTCTCATTTTTCAATTCAGCCTTTGTATCCTCAATAGCCTGAACAATATCATCTACCTGGCTGGAGTAAGCTCCGATTTCAATAATATATTTCCCATCAAGGGTGGGTTGATATGTAAATTTCTTTGGCCGGTGAGTGTTATGTTCTATGGCAAACAACTCTGCAACAAACTCATCCGATTTAAATATTCCCTGAAGATAGGTTTTCATAGTTTCTCCAAGGCTGAAAAGGTCTAGTCCCTGATCCTGCTTGAATGTTGTATTAATAATAACTCCGTCTTCAGAAATAACGTAGATATCCTCATTTATCGGGTCCATACCTATTTCATTGGCAATTGCCCTGAGGTCGGCTTTCTCTATTTTATCTGTATTTGAGAAATACTCATTTACCAGCACCGAGCTAAGTTCCCTAAAACGATCGTTTAATGCACCATCGATAAGGTTAAAGGCAATATCCTGGAACTTAAGTATTTTTGTCACCTCGTTTGAAATCAGCCTGTTTTTTTCGTCGGTGCCGGAAGACAGTATTGAATGGGTTCGCTGAAAGTTAATCCCGGCAAACACAAGCAAGGCCAGCAATGTGGGTATTGCTATATTGAATATAAGCTGACGGAAGATAGTAGTCTTTCTTAAAGCCATTTTACCTGGTTATCTTTCGTTATTATCTATAAATTTGAATATCTCAGAAGAGTAATCGGGTGACTGAGTATGAAACTCCTCAACAGCTGTTAAAGGAAGAAGATAATAAGAATCAATCTCCCTGCCTGCAAACCGCTCATCAGCATTAATAAAATCTTCATCATACAGAACATATGTTCCCAGAACAGATTTATTGACTGATAAGGACCATATTATGCAACCGTTTGAATGTTTTCCGGATTCAGCTACATATTCTTTAGAACTCTTCATCTCTGCAGCTAAAGCTACAAGCTCCTCTTCAGGTATCTGCCTGAAACAATCTGAGAGAAACCGTACTTTTTCAAAGAGTAATTCTTTATCGTCAGATTCACCATATACTATCTTATCCAGGCGATTTTTACTTGTTTCCGGGATCCTCAGGGATACCGATCTGTAAAGCTCACGGCTCGATCGTGCAAGAAGCCTGGCAGATTCTTCCTGAAGTATCCATTCAGGACTGAAAAGCAGAGCCACAACCGACTCTGCCATGTCATCTCCCTCAATTTCAGGAATCACCCTGAGGGTACATGCTTTTGTCCATATGCTGAGCAGATTATAGTCGCGGTTAATAATATCTTCAAGGAGTTTAGAGTAAAGAGGAACCTCTCCTGGGAAAAAATGGTACAGATTCTTCAGCTTCTCCTCGTCAGGAACAACATCGAGGAGTGAAATTATTTTTTGTTTAATAGTTTCATCAATTACAATGTCAATCATTTCGAGGGCATAATTAACACTCTCAACAGTCTCACTATCAAGATTTTCCTTTATCTTGTTAATAGAGCCTGAATCATAAGTTATTGACAGAATATTAAAAAGAAACCTGTTCCAGCGTTGCATCTCCTTTTTAAGCACTTGAGTAAGGAACGTGTCACCGGCTTTCTCCAGTGCCAGCCTGGCGGAGTGGTTCCAGGTCATGATACCAATAGTATCTGAGATCAACTGGTGAAGCCGGTCCTTATCCTCATCAGATGGTCTGAAATCAGAGTCAATAAGACACTTTAAAGCCTCTTCCTTAATCATTCTTGAGCTTGACCAGAGCCTCGAAAACAGAAATGCAATACTCTTTTCAGTACCGGTTTTACATAACAGCCTTAGTACGGTTTTGCTGATTTTTACATTCCCGGAGGAGACAAGATAGAACCTCTCAAGCTCATTACCTGCATCCTTGCCATAGCTCAGCAGTACTGAATAAGCATCTGTCTCAAGCCCTGGGATATTCAGACATTCGCATACTTCAGGCAGCATGTCAGATAATTTGAACTTACCTATCATAAAGATCCCCAGCCTTTTTGATTCAAACGAATTATCTCTCAGCAGCCTTAAGATCTCTGTTGTCTGTGGTTGTCTTGTTCCTGCCAGCAATTTATTAGCATGAGTTAATTTATCATCTTTCTGTTTTGTGGGAGATGATAATATTTCAATGTTTTTAGCTATCGCAGCTGACTGATCTCTAAGTTCACTATTAATGCTGCTATTCCCGGCTATTTTTTTAAGAGCAGGAACAAGGCTGATATCATTCTTTAATTCTGAATAATTAATAATACTTTCAAAATACGATCTGTTTTGAGTTTTTTCGAGTGCAGAGAATTCTCCTGAGATAAGGTTGAAATAGTCTATTCTGAATGCTCTGTAAGAATAAAATTTGTTATTAAACCCGGCATTCATTTCTGCTGTTACCTGAGCATGCCCCTCAGGAATGACCGACTCAAGCGCTTTTCTGATTGATTTTCTATACTCCTTGTATAACTTCAATGCAACGAATATCCACAGGATGATTATTAAAAACAGAACCCATGAAAAATGGATCAACTCGACGAAGCTTAAAATTCCGAGACCAGCAAGAAGAAGACCAGATGATAATGCAGCAATCTCGTTCACAGTACCATCCATTACTGACTGAATACCATACCTCACCTTCTCATCAATAGTCTGGTATATTACTTTAAAAGAAGGAGACTCTATTGAATCCTTAAGGGCTTTCGAGAATAGCCTGCTTAACGCGAGAAGAAGGAAGAATATCAGAAAGCCGCTTGTTGCCTCAGGAGTATAACCCATTAACATTCCAATAGTTATAGCTAGGGCGGTAAAGAAAGCAACCAGTATAGGCGAGATTGCCAGGCACATTCGTAATCCATAATTTCTGATAAGATAGGAGAATACCAGCAGCTTAACCAGCAGAGTGAAGATCATCATGCTGCCGGTAAATATTCCAAGAAATCTGGCCATATCTTCTTCAGCAGGATATTGTTCCCTCGTTACAGCCATGAATGAATACTGAACAAAAAATGCTGTTACAACAGAAAGGATTATAAAGACGCCCATGATTCTTGTATAAGGGTCCTCGCGGAAGACACGAAGAACAGATCTCTGTTCCTCAGATTTCGCAGATTGTTCCTCAATCTTGCCGGTAGTAAGATGGAAGCGTTTTCCAATCAGTACCTGAATAAATGTAGCAATCAGGATTGATGCGGCACTTAACAGCAAAATGTTATGCGATTCAAATTTAAAGGTCAGCAGTACCGGTATTGCATAACAGCTTATGATAATTCCAATAATAAGACCGGCATCCACAAGTCCGAACAATCGTTTTCCCTGTCTTAAGGAAAAGAGACGTCCTGTGGTTCCCCAGAATCCCAGCATGGCAAGGATATTAAGCGGCCCCAACATGATAAAAACAAGAAATACTACCCATTTTGCCGAGGATAGAATAAGAATCAACCAGAGAAAGACTGTCAGTGTTGTTACAAGAGTAAGGTTCAAAACCGAAAAAATTCTGAACTTCATCCTGCTCTGTATCAAGGTGTATAATGACGTAAGAATTATACCGGCTATTCCCGATACAACATATCCCCGTGCCATCATCTTTTCATCAAATATCGAGAGAAAAAGAGAATGTGCACTGATATCGAACGCACCAAAAAAAACACCAAGGAATACCGATTGTGTTAGAAGCATCGATACCATGGATTCCTCTCCTGATTCAACTCCAAGGAGAGAAAACAGCCTATCTCTCATAATATTTCTCTTTACAAATTAAAACACACTAAATTAATAATTTAATCGTAAAAGAGTTCCCCTCACCTGTTTTTTTTGAAAAAATGGCTGTGGGCTTCAGAAATGCTAAAGAAAGTTAATAAAACAGATAAAATGAGAAGTGGCTAAGAGTCAATTTTTTCCTTAACAATGCGCCACAGCATATTTGGGTCGAGATCAATACCGGGGATTGAGACCGATGAATCTTCATAGTAATTTTCCCGGCTAAAAAGTTTTTCTTCAATGTATCCAAGCAGAGCCTCGCTGCTGAGGTTTTTAATCAGTGGCCGTACAGCCTTTGATTCGGATAAGCGGCTTCTAAGCTGAGCGGGAGTCATTTTCAGGTAAACTGTCAGTCCTGTTTTTTTCATATATTCCATGTTATCTCCATAGCACGGAGTACCTCCTCCTGTTGAGACAACAGTATTGGAAGTAACATTCAGTCCTTTAAGGATTTCCGATTCCAGTACCCTGAAATTCTCTTCTCCGTTTTGTGCAAAAATATCGGCGATGGTCCTGCCACTGTATTCTTCAATTTTTCTATCGAGATCAATAAACGACCAGTTGAGAAGGGCAGCAAGTTTTTTGCCGGCAGTGGATTTCCCGCATCCCATAAATCCAATTATATAAACTATGTGGTTTTTAGCCATCACAACTCCAGCTTCATCTGTGCAGGGTCATCATGAATCAAAGGCTGCGGAGGAAGCTCTTCGGGTTTCTCTTCAACGGCAGGCGCTGCTTCCCTTATCACTACAGGCTCAATCTCCTGGATATTCTCTACCATATAGCTGGTCATTCTTTTGCCTTTTGCTTTATAGCTCTTCACTCCAATAAATTCAGCCACTTCAATAATCTCAGTTTCTCTGCTTTTATGCTTGCCACCAAAATGAATCTCAAAACGGGGATACTCTACTTCAGTGATACTGATAAGTTTCGACTCAGAGTCTTCATTAATGAAACATTGTGGCTTCTCGGACTCTTCAACTGTGAATCTTTTCACATAATAGAACTGCTGTTCTGCATCCCAGTAAATGATTGAATATACCACCCCAGGGCGAAACTTTTCAATTATGAGGATATTATCTTCAAAATGGTTCGACAGGTCGAATCCTGCTATCCTGAAAAACCCATTTTTCGTTATTACAAGTATCTTATCATCTGAACTGAACTCCCCGAGGAAAATGCCCCTTCCGTCTACATTAAGCCTGAAAACAGAATCATCGTACCATATCTTCCTTCCTCCAAGTGTTGACAGTCCTTTCTCTTTCAGACTAACCTTATGAACAGCATTCTTTGTAAGAATGTTGCCCATTGATGATTTGCCCTTAATAGTCATCTGTCCGAAATCAAACTCAAATACCAGCTTCTTGAGCCTGGCCTTTGGTTTATGGTGAACCTTAATGACTTCAGCTTCGCCATTGGGATTAACGCTGAGATAGACAATCTTAGAACCTGCAGTTCCTCTTGTCAGGTTGTACTCCTTGTCGCGTGTTAGTCCTGAAATAGCACATCTTTTCGCGAGTAAAGGGCCATCTTTTCCATCCTGATAAACAATATTATAGATTGTACGCTCATCGTTTTTAAGAAAGACCTGGGCATATAAAATATCACAGCCAACAAAAACTTTTTCAGTTACCCTGGTGATAAGATAACCTCCGTCTTTTCTTATTGCTATGATGTCATCTATGTCTGAACAATCGCAGATAAACTCATCCTTTTTTAAACCTGTACCTACAAATCCTTCTTTATAATTTACATAAAGTTTTGCATTATTAGCAACAACTTTTGTTGCTTCTATGGTATCAAAACTACGTATCTCTGTTTTCCTGTCTCTTCCTTTTCCGTACTTCTTCTTTATCTGTTTGAAATAGTTTATAGCAAAAGGGACAATGTTCCTCAGATGATTTTTCACCTCTTCAAGTTCAGTATCAATGCCTCTGATATGCTCGTCAGCTTTTTTAACATCGAACTTTGATATTCTCTTGATCTTTATTTCAGTGAGCTGAATAATATCTTCTCTTGTCACCTCTCTCAGCAGCAGTTTTTTGAACGGATCGAGTCCTTTGTCGATTGCATCTATAACTGCCTCCCATGTTTCACTTTCCTCAATATCGCGGTAAATCCTCTCTTCAATAAATATCTTCTCGAGTGATGACATGTGCCATTCCTCCTCGAGTTCTTTCTGCCTGATCACAAGCTCAGCTTTAAGCAGTTGAACTGTTCTGTCGGCAGAATGTTTAAGAATGGCACTTACCCCCATGAAAGAGGGTTTATTATCAACTATAACACAGGTATTTGGAGAGATTGAATATTCGCAATCGGTTAAGGCATACAATGCATCGATAGTTTTATCTGGCGATATGCCGGGCATGAGGTGCACAACTATCTCAACATTTGCTGAAGTATTATCATCGATCTTTCTGATCTTGATCTTGCCCTTGTCGTTTGCTTTAATTATAGAATCGATCAGGGTTGTGGTTGTTTTTCCAAAAGGGATCTCCGTAATCAGCAAAGCCTTTTTTTCCAGTTTCTCAATCTTTGCCCTGACTTTTATCACTCCTCCACGTTGTCCGTCATTATATTTCGAGACATCAACCATCCCTCCTGTTGGAAAATCGGGGTAGATTACAAAATCTTTTCCCTCGAGGTAATTAATTGAAGCATCAATAAGCTCGTTGAAATTATGAGGAAGTATTTTAGAAGCAAGCCCGACTGCTATCCCTTCAACGCCGAGTGCAAGCAATAATGGAAATTTTACCGGAAGTGTCACAGGTTCCTTGTTACGTCCGTCGTATGACAATTTCCACTCTGAGGTCTTATGGTTAAATACAACCTCAAGCGCAAATTTTGAAAGCCTCGATTCAATATAACGCGGAGCAGCAGCACCGTCACCAGTAAGGAGGTTACCCCAGTTACCCTGAGTATCAACAAGAAGTTCTTTCTGACCAAGTTGTACGAGTGCATCGCCAATAGAAGCATCGCCATGGGGGTGAAACTGCATTGTGTGACCAATTATATTGGCAACCTTGTTATAACGTCCGTCATCCATCCTCTTCATAGAGTGGAGAATACGTCTCTGAACCGGCTTCAGTCCATCATGGAGATGTGGAACGGCTCTTTCAAGAATAACATAGGATGCATAATCCAGAAACCAGTCCTGGTACATACCCGATAAAGCAGTTACGGAATGAAGCTCCACCGGTCCTGAAGATACCTCTTCTTTGCCATCTGAATTGCCGATATCAAATTCCAAATCTTCCATATTAATGCTTGCGCTACCTGAAAAACAATTGTCTACAGTTCTTCTTCAATAATATCTTCTTCAACTCTCAGGTTATCAATAATAAAGTCCTGTCTGTCAGGAGTATTCTTTCCCATATAAAACTCAAGGAAACCATTTACCGAGTCATTTTTCTTCATCCTTACGGGTTCAAGCCGCATATCTTTTCCGATAAAGTTAGCGAACTCACCGGGAGATATCTCTCCCAGACCTTTAAAACGTGTAATTTCCGGAGAGGGTCCCAGTGCCGAAATGGCTTTTGACTTCTCTTCAGGTGAATAGCAATACCTTGTCTCTTTTTTATTTCTTACCCTGAAAAGTGGTGTCTGAAGAATATAGACATGGCCCTTCCGTACAAGGTCAGGAAAAAACTGAAGAAAGAATGTAAGAAGAAGCAGTCTGATATGCATCCCGTCAACATCCGCATCGGTTGCAACAACCACATTGTTATATCTCAGGTTCTCAATTCCATCTTCAATATTAAGAGCTGCCTGCAGCAGGTTAAACTCTTCATTTTCATATACAATTTTTTTTGTCAGGCCGTAAGAGTTAAGAGGTTTACCCCTCAGGCTGAACACAGCCTGTGTCTCTACATTTCTTGACTTGGTAATTGAACCACTGGCTGAATCGCCTTCAGTAATGAAGATTGTTGACTCAAGCTTATTCGCATCATTTGAGTTATAATGTGACCGGCAATCTCTTAACTTTTTATTATGAAGACTAACTTTTTTCGACCTGTCGCGTGCCAGCTTCTGAATTGATGAAATTGCCTTTCGCTCTTTTTCAGAATCCTGAATTTTTCTCAGCAATATCCTTGCAGTCTCAGGATTCTTATGAAGAAAATCATCTAACTGTTTCTTTATGAATTCACTGATGAAATTTCTTACAGATGGCCCTTCCGGGCTCATGTCCTTCGATCCAAGTTTTGTCTTGGTCTGGGATTCGAAAATTGGTTCTTCTACCTTAATGCTTATTGCAGCAATTATTGACGACCTGATGTCAGCTGGTTCATAATCCTTTTTGTAAAAATCTCTGATTGTTTTGACAATAGCCTCACGGAAAGCAAGTAAATGTGTTCCCCCCTGAGTTGTATTCTGGCCGTTGACAAAACTGTAATAATCCTCCCCATATTGGTAACCATGAGTAAAAGCCACCTCAATATCTTCTCCCTTTAGATGAATTATTGGGTAGAGACCCTCTTTACTCATATTTTCATTCAGAAGGTCAACAAGCCCGTTCTTCGACAGGAACTTATTTCCATTAAAATTGATTACTAATCCGGCATTGAGGTAGACATAGTTTTTCAGCATGGTGTCTACATATTCCGATATAAAATAGTAGTTGCCGAACATTCCTTCATCGGGTTGAAATATCACTTCAACACCATTCTCTTCTTCAGTTGATCCCAGTGGATGATCCTTAACAGTTATTCCATGCTGGAATTCAATTGCCTTAACCTGCCCCTCACGTATTGATCTGATAATAAAACTGCTGGATAAGGCATTTACAGCCTTGACGCCCACGCCATTCAGCCCGACTGATTTTTTAAATGCTTTGGAATCATATTTCGCCCCGGTGTTCATTTTTGAAACTGCATCAAGCAGCTTACCAAGCGGAATACCCCTACCATAATCGCGAACCCTTACCTCTTTTCCTGCAATAGAGACATCAATTTTCTTGCCATTCCCCATCATGTACTCGTCTATGGCGTTATCCATCACCTCTTTAAGCAATACATAAACACCATCATCCTGTGATGAGCCGTCACCAAGCTTCCCTATATACATGCCAGGCCTAAGCCTGATATGCTCTCGCCACTCCAGGGTTTTTATGTGTTCTTCAGAATACCCAACCGACATTTTGCAGAATTTTGCGCAAATATAACTAATTCCGGGAGGCACTTTTTGTCAATTTTTCAACAATCAGCAAGTTTTTTTTCACCTGAAAAGTGAAAGGAAGGAAAGTATTAAAATATAGACCTGATTAATTGGCAATTAAGACCCAGGGACAATTGTTGATAATTGCTTTAACTAATTTAAAATTCCCATCTGTTTCATCAGTAATGCTGCATTCATCTTATGTGTAATCCCATTCTGCAGCTTATAATCGAAGATTATTGTTTCGCCATCAATTTCAATTTCAAAACACATGTTCGTTATCATGCCAGGGTAATCTTTTTCCATCTCACCTAGGGAGGTATCGTGAGTAGCAATCAACCCTGTTCCTCCGAGCTCAATGAGTCTCTTAAGAAACAGTTTTGATCCTAAACTCTTATCTGCCGAATTGGTACCTTTGAGTATCTCATCGAGTATAAACAATATCTTTTCGCCCTTTTCTATTCTCGATTTTAAAAGCTTAAGTCTCTTTAGTTCAGCATAAAAATAGGACTCGTTATTTGATAATGAATCTGTTGTGCGCATACTTGTAAACAATTTCAACGGGACAAATTTCATCTCTCCGGCACAAACAGGAGCCCCGGCCATTCCCAGAATATAGTTCACTGCTACTGTTCGCAGAAAGGTACTCTTTCCTGCCATATTTGCCCCCGAAATAATACAGACAGATCCTCTCCGTTTTATATCAAAATCATTACAAACCCTTTCATTCTCATTAATCAGCTGGTGCCCCATATTTGTCGCAGAGAAGACGCTGCTGTTATCAGAGACCCCGGGGTATACAAACAGGGGATTATTATAAGCATAATTCCCGAGACTGATATATGCATCGGCCTGTCCTAACATTTCAAGCCAGACAGGGAACAGACTTTTGTATTCTGCTTTCCATCTCTCAAGCCTGTAAACAGTATGATAATCCCATAAAAAAAGTCCATTAAGGATAAAACTAACAATAATATTCAGCCTGCTGTCAAAGGCTTGTATTAACCGGCCCAGTTTGTTTACAGAAGCTGCTGCTGATTCCCTTTTGCCGGAGATATTCAGTTTAATTTCGTTCAATATGTCCGACTTAAATGATACATTATCAAAAGTCTTAAGCAATCCGTCCATTGAGGATAGATAAGAATACTTCTTTGACAGAACATTATGGACCTGGTTTGTTTTCTTTAACCCGGCAACAATATACCCCAGGTTGAAAAGAAATACAGCAATAAAAATAGAGTAATGTAAAGCACCGGCAATCAGCAATATCAGTGACAGCCCTGCCAGGGAAGGGAGAAAATATATCAGGATCTTTTTTACGGCTGATGACTTGATAAATTCCGGCTCGCTCATCCAGTCGAGCAAACCTGTAATCTCGCTCTTCTCCAGAGACTTTTTCATCCCCGACGCCATAAAGACATGCCTCCATTCCACCCTGGGTGCCAGTTCCTTTATTGCCTCCTGACGAAGGGATAATTGTGCGGATATCTTGTAAGGATCGCTCAGCCAGCCTGCAAGAATATCGCGGCCATAGCCGGTCACTGTCCTGTTCAGATAGTGAAATAGAGATGAATTGCCGAAGAGGTCAACGTCATATGAAAAATCGTGGGCCGGGTCCATATATAACTTGCCGGAATCAAGACCTGAAAGATCTCCTGCAACAGCTGAAGCTTCGTTCAGATTGACCAGAACAAGGTTTTCAAAAAACTCCTTTTTACCTGAATGAACCGAATAACTTTTCAGCAGAAACAGGAATAGAGACGCTGCTGATAAGAATACGATCATTCCAACAAAAAAGCTTTCAGCAAATCCAAACCAGGAAGCAATAAGCCCCCCCGCAAAAGACAAAAGTCGTGATACTGATAATACCAGCATTCGTTTCTCCTCATTTACTGCCAGTTGTCTGAATTCCTCTGCTGCAGCAAGATATTTTTCTCTCATCAGAATCTATTTAAATTGTAACTGCAACCACCTTCAGCAAGCTTCTCCTGTTATAATAATCAGAACCTGCCTGGTCAAAGTTCCATGTCCATTCCTCACGGCGCTGACCCTGAGGCAGTTCAGTTAGCAGTGTTGGCACCGTTGATAAAGCACCCGATTTACTTGTAAAAACCTCAGAATAATCAGTAATAAGGACTGACCTGTGTCTCTGAAGAAAGGCAATATGCTTCTTCTGTACTTCTATCCTGAAACGACTATATTCCTCATCACTCACTTTCGATATTTTTCGCAGATAATCAACAAGAAGTGATTCAAGCTGAGTAAGGATATTAAGCGAAATAACCATGCCGGGATCGCTATCCGGGGTATATTCGGGGATGGTAATTCCGTCCAGCGATTTCAGCTTTCTGAAAAAAGAGTATCTGCCGGTTTTTTGCCACACCTCCTCAATCAATCCACCAGTAACATCGTCCTCAATAAGATCAATATTTTTTATGCAGGCTGTCTGGGCTCTTACCTCCGGAGGATGAACAATATCTACAAGGCAAACCTTCCCTGACTTCTCAATCATTTCTGCTACAGGAAGTTCCAGCAACCAACCACTTCCAAGGACTGTAACCTTTTCAGGTTTGTAAATATCGATAGCTTCCAGAATATAGTTTCTGCACATGGCAAGATGGCTATCCCACCCGTCTCCCTGGTTGAGATGACGGTAAATAAGCCCATTCTGATAGTTATAATAACCCATCCTGTTCAGTATCCTGCGGTACAATACGCTGTGTGGCATCCGGTAACTTATTTTTCTCTCATCGTCTTTAACTCCTCTGTCATAAGAGCATTGATCTGTAAAGCAAGCTCATCCTGATTCAGGGTACTGAATTCCTCCGGCAAGATCGGATCCAGTACTTTTATTCTGACATGATACCCACTCCCAAATACCAATCCATGCTTCGGCAGAATCCCCCCTGTTCCATCAATAATTACAGGCAGTATTGGGACATCAGTCTCCAGGGCCAGCTGAAAAGCACCTCGTTTAAAGAAACCAATATTATTCGTTGCCGACCTCGTTCCTTCAGGAAATATCATAATTGAGATCCCACTCATAAGGCATCTCTTCGATTTTTCAAACATCTCAATTTTGCTCCCTTCATTACCCCTGTCTACTGTAATATAACCAGCCATTCTCAGGTACCATCCAAGAACCGGCATACTGATATTCTCAATTTTTGAGATCCATTTATATCTGTACCTGAGACAGTTTATGAAGAGAATATCAAGAATTGACTGATGGTTCGAGATGATTATATAGGTAGTTCCCTTTTCAGCCTTTTCCCTGCCTTCTATATCGGCTTTCCAAATCGGTATTAACCTGGTCAAAAACAGGCTCTGGTACATCAGCATCCAGTGTATAACACTCCTCTGCCGGTCAAACGGAAGCACCAGCAGCCAGGCCACAAGTGTAACGGGGAAAAGCACCACGAGATAGCATAATCCTATAAACCAGACAATTATTGATTTTAAAATATCCATATTTTGCACCTGCTATTTATACCCTCTCTGCTCTTCTGCTGGGAATACCTGGATGTAACGACCTGAACCAGAGAATGGCATAAATGTAATAATAGTAAATTTAAAAAAAACTATAAACAAGTTCCTCAGTCCCGGTATTGCTTACTTTGTCAAGAATGTTCTTTACATCCTCTGCCATATGCCTGCAACCGGTTAATTCATCTGCTACTGATTTCATCTCAGGGCTGCCTTCAATAATACAATTTGCAATTAACCCATCCTTAATTAAAAGGCTGCAGGTGTGATGCTTCCCATTTATCCTAAAACTATTATTGAAAGTATATTCAGGTCCGTAAGCAAAATTCCACTCCCAGGTTCTGTATTTAGACATTGCCAGTGATCCGGCATCTTTCATTTCCGAAAGTGCAGGAGAATATATCTCTGCACCAGGTATAATACGAATCAGATAGTTCATCATTTCTCTCCTGAACTCATTAATATCTGCGAATTCTTTAAGGAGTTCACCCAGGTTAATAACAGATGAAGGATTAGAGCCTACTGCTCTTGATGAATAAGCTGAAGTGTCTTTCCGGATAGAATTTCCAAGCAAATCCATGTTGGTGCTGAACAATAATGTTCCATGATGAAGCACCCTGTTTCGATGCACATGTTCAGCGTTTCCGGAAATTTTCAGGCCATCAACTTTAATATCGTTTTTCCCTTCCAGTTTTGCATCAATTCCTGATGCCGACAAAAATTTGATGACTGGCAGTGTGTGCTTTTTAAAGTCAACCTGTTTCCCCTCTTCGCTTCTTCTGATAAAGGTGAAATTCAGGTTACCCCTATCATGAAATACAGTACCTCCGCCGGAAATTCTTCTGATAACAGGTATGTCATTTTCAGTTACAAATTTTGTATTCACCTCTCTGTGAGGCAGCTGATGTTTTCCAATAATTACTGAAGGCCTGTTTATTCCGAGGATAAGGAACTCCTCAGAGCTGCTCTTAAGAAGCACCTCTTCAATTGCAAGGTTGAAGAAAGGATCGTCAGATTCAAGTGTTATGCAAAGCATTTTGAGTTAGTATCTTATTATCCGTGAGCACATAAAGCTTATACATACTCCACCCGATAACTGCCCCCAGAAGAGATCCGCAGATAACATCCCCGGGGTAATGCACACCAAGGTAGATCCTGCTATATCCCACAACCAATGCCCAGGTAATAATACTTACTGTGTACCATCTCTTCCGGATAAAGAGCAGGCTTATTAGAGCTACATTAAATGAGTTTGTTGCGTGCGATGACACAAAACTGAATTTACCTCCGCATTCTCCGTTAACCAGGTGAACAAGTCCTTCGAGAGTTGGTTCGTGACAGGGGCGCAGGCGTTGTACTATGTTCTTGAAAAGATGAACAGAAATCTGGTCGGCCAGCGCAACAGCAATTATAATGAATAGCAGAATGAGAAGAAATCTCTTCTTATACTTAACCCCAATATATATAAGAATTGCAATATACAGAGGCGCCCAGATCAGTTTTCCTGATAAGGCATGCATAACCTGGTCCCAGAAAGGCGAGTTCAGGGAATTAAGAAAGAGAAATAACTGCTGATCAAGTCTTTCAATCATTCCTGGCTGTTAAGAATTGGTTAATTCTTTCCATATCATATCCTTCAGAGTGACAATGCCCAGACCTGTAAGCGAGGAGATGAAGACTCTCGGAATATCCGGCAGATCCTTACGTATTTCACTCATAAGTTCTTCATCAAGCATATCGCATTTTGAAATTGCCATAACACGCTTTTTATCAAGAAGTTCAGGATTATACATTCTCAATTCGTTAACCAGGATCTCATACTCCCCTTTAATATTCTTACTATCAGCAGGAACCATGAAAAGGAGCATTGAATTCCTCTCTATATGTCGCAAAAATCTTATGCCAAGGCCTTTCCCTTCATGAGCCCCCTCAATTATTCCGGGGATATCAGCCATTACAAATGATCTGTCGTCGCGGTAGCTCACTATTCCAAGGTTTGGAACAAGGGTAGTAAACGCATAATCGGCTATCTTTGGTTTTGCTGCAGAAACAACCGACAGAAGTGTTGATTTGCCAGCATTTGGAAATCCTACAAGTCCGACATCAGCCAGAATCTTTAATTCGAGAATGAACTCTTCCTCAACACCCGGCTCACCTGGTTGTGCATAGCGTGGAGCCTGATTTGTTGGTGATTTGAAGTGGGTGTTTCCCTGTCCTCCTCTACCTCCTCTTGCAAGAACCTTTTCTTCACCATTTACAGTGATCTCGAATATAGCCTCTCCTGTAACACTGTTTTTGGCAATAGTTCCCAGTGGAACCTGAACAACGACATCTTTGCCATCGGCACCGGTAGATGTCTGCCTGCTGCCTCCTACTCCATGTCCTGCGAAAATATGTCGCTGGTATTTAAGGTGTAAGAGGGTCCACATCTGATCATTTCCTCTCAGTATTATGTGTCCTCCTCTTCCGCCATCTCCACCATCAGGCCCCCCTTTCGGCTCAAATTTCTCCCTGCGGAAGTGAGCCGATCCTGCACCCCCGTTACCGGAGCGGCAGTAAATTTTTACATAATCAACAAAGTTAGATCCTGACATTTCCTTTAATATTAAATTCTGGAACTCGCTGTCAATGTGTGTTTTATCGACAGATTTGTGTCCCCCGGCTTTCAACCCCCCAAATGGGGGGCAGGGGGGTTAAACCAGTTTCATCATAATATCAGAAAGTCTGGTGAAGATATCATCAATAGTTCCCATGCCGTTAACAGGCTGGTATATCCCCAACTCTCTGCAATAATTAATTATAGGTTCTGTTTTTTCTTTATACACTTCAATCCTGTTTTCAATCACCACAGGGTCTCTATCATCAGGTCGTCCTGAGAGCTCAGCCCTGGCTATAAGCCTTTTAAAAAGTTCATCATGATCAACATCAAGTACGAGCATACTGTCAATTTTCATTCCGCGTTCATTAAGCATCTTTTCGAGAGCAATGGTCTGCGCCACAGTGCGTGGAAAGCCATCAAAAAGAAAACCTGCAGAACCTTTGCTGTTATCTATCTTATATGCAATCATCTCAATAACTACCTCATCAGGAACGAGTTCACCTTTTGACATAATAAGACTCATCTTTTTCCCAAGCTCTGTGCCGGCAGTTATTTCCGCCCTAAGCATATCGCCAGTTGACAGATGAAGAAGATTGTATTTCTCTGCCAGTCTTACCGACTGTGTTCCCTTACCTGAGCCGGGAGGGCCAAAAATCAAAAAATTAACCATATTAACAATAAAATTTAAGAATTATGAATTACAAAACTTGAACTGAAGTTTATTTAATTAATGTGTATACTGATGGCAGATTGCGGCCATAGCCATCATAATCGAGTCCATAGCCTACCACAAAATCGTTTGGTATCTCAAAACCAATATAATTAAGAGGTATGTCTTTGGTGTATGCAGCTGGTTTATGGAGCATTGCAGCAACCCGAATCTCACTGGCCTTTCTTATAATCAATTCATCAACAATACGTTCAAGGGTGTTTCCAGTATCAACAATATCTTCAGTAATTACTATTGTCTTATTCCTGATATCTTCATTCCACCCAATGAGTTCTTTAATAGTACCCGAAGAACTTGTTCCTTCATATGATGCAAGCTTTACAAAAGATATTCTTGCAGGAAGCTCTATGCGACGAAAAAGATCTGCAGCGAACAGGAAGGCACCATTAAGAATCCCTAGAAAAACAACATCCTTCCCGGCAAGATCTTTATTAATCTGTCTGGCAAGGTCTTCAATCCTTGTCTTAATAACATCTTCCGTTATAAATTCTCTGAATGTTTTGTCGAGTATCCGGATTTCTTTCATGACGGCATTTTATGAATTGTTAGCCGGTGCGAAAATATGAAAATAATAGCTTATTTTTGTCCTTATCAACAAGTTAAATTAATTTTTTTTAAATGGAACCGATTGTAAGTATCATAATGGGAAGCACATCCGACCTGCCGGTGATGGAGAAAACAGCAGAAATTCTTAACGATTTCAAGATTCCTTTTGAGATGAATGCATTGTCGGCTCACAGGACACCAGCAGAGGTTGAACAATTTTCAAAGAATGCTGAGGCAAGAGGGATAAAGGTGATCATTGCTGCAGCAGGTATGGCTGCTCATCTGCCTGGAGTAATTGCCTCAATGACGCCGATCCCTGTTATTGGAGTCCCGATAAAAGCATCACTGGAGGGCCTTGATTCAATCTTTTCAATACTTCAGATGCCTCCCGGAATTCCTGTTGCTACCGTGGGTATTAATGCTGCTCAGAATGCAGGAATTCTTGCTGCACAAATAATAGCTACTGGCGACAAAGCACTTAGAAAAGAGGTAACAAAATATAAGGAATCGCTGAAAAAGAAGATTATTCAGGCCAACGAAGAGCTTAAATCGGTTAAGTATACCTACAAGACTAATTAATAAATCGGCTTTACGGATGCCGGACCTGGCTCAGCTTAAACTTATAAATTATTACAGACATAGGATTAACAGCGATATAATCTGTTGATTTCCATTCTACCATGCTTATATCCACTGCCCTATCCTTTCCTGGCTCGTTATAGGACAGTGGATCAGGATTGGAAACTTCGAAACAGCTGTCAACTCCTTTAATCTTTCCGTCAATCATTTTTAAATTAAGATCGTGACTGATGGAATCGGTGTTAATTATGGCAATTGTCAGCAGGGTCTTCAGACTGTCAGTGGCAACAGATATATCAAGTGGTCCCTGATATCCCTCTGTTTCCAGAGGTATGTTGCCAAAATGCTGCCTGTATAACTTCTGTATAATACCTGTTGTTTCAAATTGTACATCTTTCTTTGTAGTTTTTATTGCTCCTATCACGTTAACTGTCTGGGCATAATTTGCCATATAGAACAGGTCGCTGTTGCGGAAATATTCATGAAAACCTGCTGCAATACCCATTCCATCTTTCCAGTAGTAACGACAGCCAAGTTCCCCATAGATATAATCACCATGCCAGTAGTTCCATTCGTCCATAGTTATGCGTATGTCTTTCTCTGCCAGCCCGGGTATTTCTGCCCGGTATTTTCTATGCTCATCAGCTACCCTTCTGATGTTATCAGGGATCTGTGCGACATGTGCTTTTACATCAGCAAGCTCTTTGCAATAGATATGTTCACTCACAAGGTCCATGTGGTCGCCTCCTTCTGTCAGCATAGTCTGGCTCCATTTCCCAACAGAACCTACTCCAACCAGTTTTATTGAAGGATCAACATTTCGCATTGCTTCTGCAACAGCAATATGTTTTTTAACATAATCTGTCAACGGCATGTATCCAAGTTGCCATTCACCGTACATTTCATTTCCAACAGCCCAGAATTTTACATTGTAAGGTTCAGAATGGCCATTCTCAGATCTCAGTTTGCCCAATGACGTTGAGTTGGCTCCGTTAATATATTCAACCTGCTGTGCTACCTCTTCCACTGTACCAAGTCCAGTATTAACAGCTATATAGGGCTCTGTATTTAGAAGATTACAAAGATCCATAAACTCGTGTATTCCAACATCATTATGTTCCACACCGGTCCAGGCCGGGTTTTTGCGTGGTGGCCTTTTGTCACGGTCACCAATACCATCGCGCCAGTTATATCCGCTGACAAAATTCCCACCGGGCCATCTGTATACCGGAGAATTCAGCTCTTTCAGATAAGATAATACTTCCCTGTTAAAACCATTAATATTGTCGCCCGGCATAAGAGAAATTGTACCAATACGTAAAGTTCCGGTACCGGTAGCAGTAATTATAATTGTTGCCTCATCTGATTCTTCCGGGGCAGTAAATGAAAACTCATAGCTCTTATATACATCAGATACATCATCTATATCAATGATGTCAATCTCCTTATCCTCAGCAGATTGTACAGCCAGTCTTATTTTCACTCCTGAACCTGCGGCAGAAAGGACAACATGTCCTTTATAGCTCATATCCTTTTTTAAATAGAGCCCTTCCTGGGAGATTCCTGTTGGGACCGAAGGAGACAGGACAATTTCCGGGGTATGCTGACCGGTAAAAGGATTGATTTTTGTCATGTGTATTTTACCTTCAGGACCAATTCTCTTCCATGGAGAGGCTGTAAGAATTTCAAATTCGCCTGCGTCCCAATTATCATCTTTTTGCGTTCCCCATGGACTGTACTTGTCGGTGACCGGATAGAAAAATTTACGATCCTCAAGCATCTCTGCCCAAATGCCACCATAGATGCACCTGCCAAGATGCTCAATAAACTGACCATAGATATAGGGCGAAACAGGCTCACGGGTCTTCGAAATATTTATTGTGAGGGTCTCACTGCTCTTATTTCCTGTACAACAATTCAGAGTTAACAGGAAGGAGATGATACCAACTGCGTAAATCAACTTTCTCATCATGATATAATTTTTATTCCAGGGTAAATTGTAGTACAATATCCGAAATAATTTGGTAGCACCAATGCTGATACCACAAAAAAATTATCACCAACACCGAAGGTCTTAAGAAATAAGTTAAAACATGATTTTTTTTAGTTACTGTCAAAAAACTTTGAATCTTCGGAAGAATTTCTTAATTTGGTAATATATTTTCGAAACAGTTGAGCTCGCTGCACAAAATATCTGTTTCTGTTTTACTTATTTTTTTCTCTTTAACTGCTTCTGGTGGTGATAAATATCATATCGCTACCGGAGCTGCTGAAGCAGGAATGGGAGATGCATGTGTAGCAAAAACAGGCTTCTGGAATTCATTCAACAACCAGGCATCCCTGGCATACAACAATTCTTTCTCGTTCGGATTAAACTACGAGAATCGTTTTGGCCTCAGCGAACTTGGAATACGTTCAGTTGCCATCACTGTGCCAGCGGGAAAAGCCTCGCTTGGAATGGTATACTCACGCTTCGGATATTCTGACTTCCACAGAGATAATACAGGTCTGGCTTGTGGTATTCAACTATCAGATAAAATATCTGCAGGGGTGCAGGCCGACTATTTTTCTGAAAAAACAATTGAAGAATACAATAATAATCAAATCATTACATTTGAAACAGGTATCATTTACCTGCCTTCTGATAATGTAAAAATCGGGATTCATGTGTTCAATCCACTTCCAAATTCAATACGAAAAACATACTTGCCAACAACATTACGGATAGGAGCAGGAACAGATCTGAATAAACTTCTGTTCGCTGGGATTGAAGCAGAGATGAGCTCAGGGAGCAAGCTGATTATCAAAACCGGATTTGAATATGAGGCAGCAAAGAACTTCGTGTTTAGAGGAGGATTCAGCACAAATAACAGCTCTTTCAGTTTCGGACTGGGATACCTCTCCCGATTTGCAAAACTTGATCTTGGTTTCTTAACGCATGAAAAACTCGGGATCACCTCATCAGCGTCATTAGTTTTTATAATAAAATAACAGAATGAAGTACTATCAGAACTTTCATTTTGTAATACTTAGATATCGCTCTGCTTGACTAAAAAGTAAACTGACGAGAGTATACTATACTTAATGGCAAAACTTACAATTATAGTATTTTTGATCATGATCCCGGGCTGGTGTTACAGCCAGGAAACAATACTGTCAGATGCCATTATCAGCATTGCAGAAGAGATTGCATCTGACGAATCTGATCCTGAGTCTATTGCAATATACATTGAGAAGTTGTACGAACTGGCGGAAGACCCTGTGCACATTAACTCCGGAAATGAAAATGAGCTCGCGCGCCTTTTCTTTCTGACCGATTTCCAGGTAAAAATATTAAGCGACTATGTCAGATCATCAGGTAAAATTGTATCATTTTATGAATTGGCAAACATCCCGGGCTTTGATACTGAAACTGCAGAGATGCTTATACCATTCACGATACTGACAAACACTGAGAGTTCCGGGCCGAAGTCTTCCAGGCTTAGAAGCACTCTGATCACCAATTATACCCTTAATTCAGTTAACGACGACACTTCTTTCCTTGGGTCGTCATGCAAAATACTGACAAAATACAAGCTTTCATCAGGGCCATTTACCGGGTGCCTGACAGCCGAGAAAGATCCGGGGGAAACTTTTCTTCCCACGCCCGACTTTCTTTCAGCCAGTTTCGCATACAGAGGAAATGGACTTATACGAAAAGTAATTGCAGGTGATTATTCGGCCAGGTTCGGGCAGGGAACAAATATAAATACCGGAATAAGAACCGGTCTCTCTCTGACATCACCTGGTTATATGTCGGCCAGCGATGAGATCAAACCTTACACATCAACAGATGAGAATAATTTTTTCAGAGGATTAGCTACCGAATTCTCAATAAAAAAACTATCGCTTATTGCTTATTACTCAAAGAATAGTACTGATGCCACAATGGGTTCATCATCTGGTCACTTTAATGACTTTATTGAAAACTTCTACCAGTCGGGGATACATAATACCTCATCATTATTACTTAAGAAAGACGCTATCTCAGAAGTGGCGTTTGGGATGAATGTTTCTTACAACTTCAACAAAATAAGGCTTGGCCTTACTTACTCAGAAAACCATTTTTCCCTTCCAATAATACCTTCAACTGTTGATACTGAAAAAATATACGATTTTAAAGGAGACAGGAACAGTGTCTATTCAATATATTATAACAGCATGATTAAGAAGATATTACTATATGGCGAATTTTCATTAAACAGGGATATAAGACATGCCTTCGTACAGGGAATATCTCTCAGGCCATCCGACCGGTTTACGATTAACTTTTTATTCAGAGATTATGATGCCGGCTATTTCAGTCTTCATGGCAGGGGGGCAGGAACAGGTTCTTCCACCGCTAATGAACAGGGAATACTGGGGAATTTCACCTTTGAAGCAGCCAGGCATTTGTTTATAAGTGCCGGAAGTAATATCTGCAACTATCCCTGGCTGAGATACAGGAGCAGTTCACCATCATGGGGCCGGAGAGAGGAGATCAGGATCAGGTATCTTCCAACCAGGAAGCTGACAATTGATGGGGCATATAATCATAAGGTAACAACCGATGACAGCCCTGAATCGCTGAAAATTTCAAAACAGGAAGAGAGCACAACAAATAGTTTCAGGTGCTCTGCCAGGTACATGCTAACTGAAAACCTGGTCGTTGGCAGCAGAATCGATTACAAATATGCAGGCCCATCCGGGAGCAAAGGCATGGCGTTGTTACAGGAGATAAACTACCGTTTCATCCAGTTGCCTTTCACAATCTGGCTGAGGTATTGCCTCTTCAACACCGATAGCTGGGATTCAAGAATTTATATTTATGAAAATGACCTGTTAAATAGTTTCAGTATTCCTTCACTGTCAGGGGAAGGCAGCCGCAGTTACATTATGGTGAAATGGGATTGTGGTGAACGGGCAGATCTCCGGATAAAATATGGGTTCACATCCACAGCTGATAATGTTACAGTCAATCAGAACAAGGATGAAATTAAGCTCCAGGTAAAAGTATTCTTTTAGGATTAACTACTTTGAAGTTTCAGGCGTTTTAATGTCCCGAATATTAAGCTGAAGATTCTTGTTACCCCTGAACTCATTCATTTCGAGAGAAAAGCAAATATCAAAAGGATTACCTCCCCTTATGTATTCAAAATGGTTCGCCTGGCTGAAGGCAATTGCTGAAAAGCTCCTCTGCCCGGTCGACTCCTGGCACAGGTCGAGCTTAAGATGCTCTCCACTCGATCCGACCATGCGTCCTGATCCGGTATCAAATACGTTCCTCGACACAAAAACAGGCGACATGTTTTCGGGGCCAAAGGGCTGAAACTGATTCATAATATTGAAGAAATCCACGCTGATCTCAGAAAACGATAATTCGGTATCAATAAAAACACGGGGAACAAGCTGATCTTCTGTTATTGTGCTATTCACATATTGCTCAAACCTGTCCATGAATGGTTGTATGTTCTCCTTTTTGAGAGTCAGTCCGGCCGCAAACATATGCCCTCCAAAGCTCTCGAGGAGATCACTGCATGACTCAATAGCCTGGTACAGGTCGTAGCCCTGAACGGACCTTGCTGAACCGGTGGCAAAACCGTTAGATTCGGTAAGAATAACTGTCGGGCGGTAGTATGTTTCAATAAGCCTTGAGGCTACGATGCCAATAACACCTTTTTTCCAGTTTGGGTTATACAACACTGTGGTCCGGGAGTTTACTGTACGCTGATCTTCAGAGATCATTCTCATAGCCTCTGTTGTTATTATCCGGTCAACACTGCGACGTTCAATATTGAAATTATTAATCTCTTTACTTATTCCAAAAGCCAGTTTTGTGTCGCTCGACACAAGAAGATCAACAGCTTTACTTCCTGTCTCCATTCGTCCTGCTGCATTTATTCTGGGACCTATCTTAAAAACAACATCCTCAATTGTCAGAGCTTTTGTAACTTCCGATTCACGGATTATCTCCTTCAGGCCGGTTCGGGGCGACTCATTAAGCTGTTTGAGCCCAATGTATGCCATAATCCTGTTTTCACCGGTAATCGGAACAATATCAGAGGCTATACTAACTGCAACCAGGTCGAGATAATGAGATATTTCGCTGAATGGGATCCCGTGTACCCTTGAATAGCCATGTATAAGTTTAAAACCTACACCGCATCCCGAAAGATCTTTATAGGGATAATTACATAATGGCTGCTTGGGATCAAGAACTGCCAGGGCTTTAGGAATCTCATCGCCCGGGTAATGATGATCGCATATTATCACATCAAGTCCTTTTGTGCGGGCATATTTAACCTTTTCAACAGCTTTGATGCCACAATCGAGGGTAATAACAACCTTGCAATTACTCTGATACGCATAATCGAGACCCTGAAAAGAAACACCATAACCTTCTTTGTATCTGTCAGGTATATAATACTCTACATTTGAATACTGGTCCTTTAAAAATGAATAGACCAGAGCAACAGCCGTTGTACCATCAACATCATAATCTCCATAAACAAGAATCTTTTCATTCTTTTTTACAGCAGCCGATATCCTGTCAACAGCAATATTCATATCCTTCATCAGAAAAGGATCATGCAGATATTCAAGACTTGGATTAAAAAAAGTCTTTGCCTCTTCCGCAGTAGTAATATTTCGCTGGACCATCAAATTTGCCAGAGATTCGGATACGTCAAGAGATTTTGCCAATTGCTTAACAACTGCAAGGTCTCCTTTATCCTTCACAACCCATCTTTTTTCCATCCTTTTACTGATTAGTCCAGTCCAAATCAAAAATGTCCTGAATATTTCTCTTCACAATAGATTTTACAAGTTCAATGTCCTGAGTGCTGCCCAGTTCTTTTTCAATTGAAGTAACTCCTTTATCGGTAAATCCGCAAGGATTAATATTATTAAAATATGCAAGGTCAGTATTCACATTGAACGCAAAACCATGCATTGTTATAAACCTGCTTGCTTTTACTCCGATAGCACAAATTTTCCTTGCTTTCCCATTAATCTCCGGATCGAACCATACACCGGTTCCTCCTTCAAGTCTTGCAGCGGTAAGTCCCAACTCTCCCAAACTTCTGATTATTGCCTCCTCAAGTCTGTAAATATACTCCTTCAGCCCTATTTTTATCACATCCAGGTCAAAAATAGGGTACCCTACTATTTGTCCGGGCCCATGGTAAGTTATATCTCCTCCCCTGTCAATCCTGTAAAATGTTGCATCAGTTGCCCGAAGCTGAATAGAATCGAGAAGCAGATTATTCTCAGATCCGCTTTTCCCAAGTGTATAGACATGAGGATGTTCAACAAAAATAAGAGTTCCTGAGAGCTTACCGGCACTCTTTCCAACAGCCTCCTTAACTGACCTCTTATTGTTTACAAGTTTCGTAAAGATCTCTGTCTGATAGTCCCAGGTTTCTTTATAATCTTTTTGTCCAATATCCTGATATACAACGTTATATCTCAATGGTTCTAAACTTGTTATTTGATTACAATATAGATAATTTTACTTAGTCTTAACATGATTTTCTGCATGAAATGACGACCTTACAAGCGGGCTGCTTTCAACAAATGAGAATCCTGTTTTTAAAGAGTGAATTCTGTATTCTTCAAATTTTTCTGGAGTGACATATTTCACAACTTCCATATAGTTTAATCCCGGCTGAAGGTATTGGCCAATTGTGAGGACTTTGCAACCTGCATTATAAAGATCGCCTATAGTCTGATAGATCTCATCCTCATCTTCGCCAAGTCCCAGCATAAATCCCGATTTGGCTACTTTGCCCTGGTCGGCAATATACCTGACTACCTCAAGGCTCAGATCATACTTCGCTTTTGTTCTGATTAAGGGGGTTAGTCGTCTGACAGTTTCTATATTATGTGAAATAACATCAGGTCCGGCATCAATGATCTTCTGTATACACTCCTTATTACCGTCAAAATCAGGAATAAGGGTTTCCATCGTTATATCCCTGTTAACCTCTTTAATGCACTTTATTGTTTCAGCCCAAAATGCAGCTCCTCCATCAGGCATATCATCGCGGTCGACAGATGTGATAACGCAATGCTTAAGCCGCATCTTCTTTATTGACCCGGCCAGCCGTAACGGTTCCTGCGGATCCGGCGGAAGTGGTTTTCCGGTTTTGGTGGCACAGAATTTACAGGCCCGTGTACAAACATCACCAAGTATCATGAATGTAGCTGTTCCTGCATTCCAGCACTCACCGATATTGGGACAATTTCCGCTTGTGCATATTGTATGGAGATGGTTTTCAACAACAACATGCTTCACCATCGAGTAATTTTTCCCGCTTGCCCTCTGCATCTTAAGCCACCCTGGTAAACGCCTTTCCTTCTGCATCTGAAAAAATAAAATTATTAAGCGTTCAAAGTTACAAAAAAGCAGCAGTTTTAATACAATCAAGGTGCTTTAAGCCATTTCTGATACACTGCTATTAGCAGGAAAAACATTCTGATATTTCTCTGCATTTTAATAAAACCGGGAGAAACCCATGATGTACCATCAGCCAGGGATAATAATTGTACAATTAAAGAGTCTGCACGTATTAGAAAAATAATATTTAAACTATTATATTTGTTAACCCTCAAATAAAGAATATTAATCATAAAAACACTATACAATGGCTAATACCGAATTTAAAATAAACCGGAACTATCAGACAGTTATAGGAGATTTCCCAAAGGTTGGAATCCGTCCCACGATAGATGGAAGAATGCGTGGAGTTAGAGAATCCCTTGAAGATCAGACCATGAACATGGCAAAGAATGCTGCTGCACTGATCTCTTCTAACCTTAAATACCCAAACGGAAAACCTGTTGAGTGTGTGATAGCTGATACATGTATTGGAGGAGTAGCTGAGGCTGCTATGTGTGCAGAGAAATTCAGTAAAAACGGTGTTGGTGTAAGCCTTTCAGTGACGCCTTGCTGGTGCTACGGCAGTGAAACAATTGATATGAGCAGCGATATACCCAAAGCTATCTGGGGATTTAACGGTACTGAACGCCCGGGAGCTGTTTATCTGGCTGCCGCCCTGGCAGGTCACACAATGAAAGGGCTTCCTGCTTTTGGGATCTACGGACAGAATGTCCAGGATTCAGGCGATCAGTCAATACCTGAAGATGTAAGTGAAAAGATCCTGCGCTTTGTAAAAGCCGGATTGGCTGCTTCCCTGATGAAAGGAAAGTCGTACCTCTCAATGGGATCTGTATCGATGGGAATAGCAGGATCTATCGTAAGGGAAGATTTCTTCCAGGAATATCTGGGAATGCGAAACGAGTATGTGGACATGAGCGAGTTTAACCGCCGTTTAAATGAGGAGATATTTGACAAAGATGAATTTACTAAGGCCCTGGAGTGGACAAAGAAAAACTGCAAAGAGGGCAAAGACCTGAATAAAGCACCAAAAACAAGAAAACAAAAAGACAAGGAATGGGAAACAGTTGTTAAGATGACAATTATCGCCCGTGACCTCATGGTAGGTAATCCTGTTCTCAAAAAGCTTGGATTCGGAGAAGAGGCTCTTGGCCATAACGCTATTCTCTCTGGCTTCCAGGGACAGAGGCAGTGGACAGATCACATGCCAAACGGTGATTTCCTTGAGGCTATTCTCTGCTCATCTTTTGACTGGAACGGCATCAGACCTCCCTATCTTGTTGCTACTGAAAATGATGCAATGAACGGCGTCCCAATGTTATTTGGATACCTACTTACAAATACAGCTCAGATGTTCTCAGATATACGCACCTACTGGAGCCCTGAAGCAATAAAAAGAGTGACTAAAATGAATCCTGAAGGACTGGCTGCCAACGGAGTAATTCACCTTATCAACTCAGGAGCCTCCTCTCTCGATTTCTCCGGGCGACAAATGCATAAAGGAGAGTCGTGTATTAAACCATTCTGGGATATATCTGGGAAAGATGCTGCAGCATGTCTCGATGCAACCCAATGGCCTCCTGCCGATTTGGAATATTTCAGGGGCGGGGGGTTTTCATCCCAATTCGACACAAAAGGGACCATGCCCGTTACCATTTCAAGAGTTAACCTGGTTAAAGGTCTTGGACCCGTGCTTCAACTGGCAGAGGGATGGACAGTTGAACTGCCTGAAAAAATGAATAAAATACTGACAGACAGAACAAATCCAACATGGCCCACAACATGGTTCGCTCCAAGACTAACAGGAAATGGCGCATTTACCAACGTCTACTCAGTAATGGCTAACTGGGGTGCCAACCACAGTGCTTCCAGTTTTGGACATATTGGCGCTGACCTGATAACTCTTGCAGCAATACTGAGAATACCGGTTTGTATGCATAATGTTCCTGAAGATAAAATATTCCGCCCAAGTTCATGGAACGCATTTGGCATGGATAAAGAAGGGGCAGACTACAGGGCATGCCAGACTTATGGTGCTTTATATAAATAATTCATTATATGGAGGATAATCCTGAAAAAATAAAGTTAGAATTAGAACCAAAACCGCTCAGATATCTTAACATAGCAAGAAAATGGAGCATGTTTCTTGCTATTCTGGGTTTTATATTTCTGGGATTACTTATCATTCTGGGTCTTATTACCGGTACATTTCTGTCGGTTTTTAATTCGGGAGAGACAAGTATTGGAATTCCGGAACCAATTATGGGGCTGATCTTTGTTGCTGCTGCCATCATCTGCTTCTTTCCCGGCCTTTTCCTGTACAGGTTCTCAAAATACGCTGCCGTAGCCGTTAAGGCCCTCGATAAGCTGTATCTCCAGAAAGCATTAAATAACCTGAAATTACATTTTGTATTTGTAGGTATTCTGATAATTGTCTGTCTTGCTATTTATATTGCCATATTAATTATCTCAGGATCCTCTGTTTCATTACTCTAATAAACACTTTATGACAAGAGGCGATACTGTAATTGTCTTCGACTGCGGGGCTACAAACGTGCGGGCTGTTGCAATAAACAGCAAGGGAGAGATCCTTGCATCTGATTCCTATTCTAATAATACTCAACCCGATCCGCTAAATGATGCCTACAGAATATGGGATGTAAATGAGATCTGGGACAAGATGTGCCGGGCATCGCAGAAGGTTATAAGCAAAATTAACAAAAGCAGAATAGCCGGAGTTACTATTACAACTTTCGGCGTTGATGGTACCCTTTTCGACAGATCCGGGAAAATGCTTTACCCGGTTATCTCATGGCAGTGCGAGCGGACCGCCCCTATCATGGCTAATATAAATAAGTATATCTCCCTTAATAATCTTTATGCTGAATGCGGAGTGCTCCCATTTACTTTTAATACTATAAACAAACTTATCTGGTTTATCGAACAAAAACCTGAACTGGTCGAAAAATGTTACCGTTTCCTTTTCATGCCTTCAATCTTCTCTTACTTCCTGACTGGCGAAATGGCTAATGACACAACAATGGCAGGAACTTCAATGCTAACCAATCTTTCTTCACGGGATTTTTCAGATAATATTACCGGTAAGATAGGTTTCCCTTCCGGCAAGTTGGGCGTTCCTGTTGAGGCAGGTACAGTAACAGGAAAGATCAATGCAAAAGCATCTGAGGAAACAGGAATTCCGGAGGGAATCCCGGTAGTGGCAACAGGTCACGACACACAATTCGCAATTTTCGGTTCAGGAGCTGCAAAGAATCAGCCTGTTCTAAGTTCCGGCACCTGGGAAATATTGATGGCCAGAGCAGAAAACTTCATGTCAGGCAAAGCACAGCTTGAAATGGGGATAACCACTGAACTGGACGCCAGACCTGGACTTTATAATATTGGCAATCAATGGATTGCTTCCGGAATACTTGAATGGGGACGAAGGAATCTATTCGGAGATATTAAGGATAATGTATACGAATATATGATCGCAGCAGCCGAGAAGATCCCTCAGGGCTGCAATGGAGTAAAGGTAAATCCCAAATTCTATGAAGAGATGAAAGGGAAACCCGGCGGACAGATAACCGGACTCACCATGGAGTCGACCCGTGATGAGATATACCGGGCAATGCTTGAAGCTCTTTCAGAGAGACTGGCTGAAGGTAAAAGGGCCCTGGAGGATGCTGGCGGTTTCAAAACAGAAAGTATACTTTGTGTTGGCGGCGGGTCAAAGAACAGACTATGGAACCAGTTAAGGGCCAATGCTGCAGGTGTTCCTGTGAAGATCATCGACCATAAAGAGACAACGGTCCTTGGCGCCTCCCTGTTTGTTCAGGCTGCTTGTGGCAATGCTTCAACTCCTGAAGAAGCCCGCGATGCCATTGATTATAAAACTGAGATAATTATTCCGGATTTTTGCCCACCTAAGGAGGGTTTGGGGTCGCTAAAAAAATAAAATAATGGAAATAGTATATTTTAATGGTGGCTTTCTTCCCAAAGAAAATGTTAAAATCAGTCCGGATGATCGTGGATTCCTGTTCGCTGATGGCATTTATGAAGTAATGAAATGGTATAAGGGATTTTTCTACGATGGAGAAAGTCATCTTCAACGGATGAAGAGAAGTCTGAAAGAGATACGAATCTCCTGGCCCGGGGAGGATTCATTTCTGAATTTTGCAGCAGAACTAATCAGGATTAATAACCTTACTGACAAGTATGCACTTATATACCTCCAGGTAACAAGAGGAGCATCTCCACGTTCTCATTCTTTTCCTGATCCTGCCGTAACTCCGACAGTCTATGCATTCGCAAAAGAGATTATTCCCTCCCGGGTTTTGCCGCTGCAGGGTGTCAGAGTGATGCTTAAAGAAGATATCAGGTGGAGCAGATGCGATATCAAATCTGTCGCGCTTCTTGGTAATATATTAAGCCTGCAGGAAGCTCAGGACAAAGGACTAAGTGAATGTATTTTTGTCAGAGACGGTTTTATAACAGAGGGGTCGCGTTCAAATATCTTCTTTGTCATTGATGGTACTATATTTACTCATCCCGGAAATAATTATATTCTTTCAGGAGTTACCCGGAAAAATATTATACGTATAGCTCTTGAAAATGGCATTACTGTCGTTGAAGAAGCCCTGCCAGAAACAAAGTTAGAATTTGTACAGGAAGCTTTTCTAACAAATACCTCCGCAGAGATTTCTCCTGTAACTGAGCTAGGGGGAAGAATTGTCGGAACAGGTATTCCCGGACCAGTCACCCGTATGCTGCGCGAGAAATTCGATGCTGAGATACAAGCATATAAAGGCTGATCATCTCAAAATTAAAGGAACACGATTTTTTCTATCTTTGCATAAATTTTTAGAAAAGTTATGAGTAACATGAATTTAAGTGAACAGGAGCAACTAAGAAGGGACTCGCTCGAAGAGATAAAGAAACTCGGGATCAATCCTTATCCTGCTGCTGAATATAAAACCAATGCTTTTGCAAAAGATATTCTTGAGAATTTCTCTGTTGAAAAGAATAACTACCAGGAGGTTTGTCTGGCTGGCCGTATAATGAGCCGGCGTATAATGGGAAATGCATCATTTGCAGAATTAATGGACTCCTCAGGTAGAATCCAGATATATTTACGACGCGATGATATTTGCCCGGGAGAAGATAAAACAATGTATAATACTGTATTTAAGCGGCTATTGGATATTGGTGACATTATTGGTGTTAAGGGCCATGTATTTATTACCCAGATGGGAGAAACAACTGTCCATGCTGATGAATTTACCATTCTCAGCAAATCAGTCCGGCCCCTTCCTGTTGTTAAGGAGAAAGATGGAATACTTTTCGATGCTGTAACCGATCCTGAGATGCGTTATCGTCAGCGATATGTTGATCTGATTGTTAATCCCCAGGTGCGGGATGTGTTCAGAAAACGAACACAGATAATACAATCGATGCGTGAGCTGTTTAATGCCAACGGATATCTCGAAGTTGAAACACCTATTCTCCAGCCTATACCCGGAGGTGCATCCGCCAGACCTTTCATCACCCATCACAATACACTCGACATGCCTCTTTATCTGAGAGTTGCAAATGAGCTATACCTGAAGCGCCTCATCGTTGGCGGATTTGAAGGAGTATATGAGTTTGCAAAAGATTTCCGGAACGAAGGCATGGACCGTACACACAATCCCGAGTTTACGGTTATGGAGATCTACATTGCATACAAAGACTACAATTGGATGATGAGTTTTACTGAAGAGATTGTCAAAAAAGCGGCCCTTGACCTCTATGGAAAAACAGAGATTAATTATGGCGACAAAATCATAAATCTCAATCCTCCTTTTAAGAGAATCAGCATGACCGATGCCATAAAAGAAAATACAGGTTTTGATATTTCAGGTATGGACGAAGCTGAGCTAAGGACAGTTTGCGATAAACTTGACGTTCCTCACTCTCCTTCAATGGGAAAAGGGAAGATGATCGATGAGTTATTCGGTGCAAAGTGCGAGCACACATATATCCAACCAACATTTATTATTGATTACCCGACTGAGACCTCGCCTCTGACAAAGATGCACAGGAGCAAGCCAGGTGTTACAGAACGTTTTGAACTGATGATAAACGGGAAAGAGATAGCAAATGCATACTCAGAACTGAATGACCCGATCGATCAGATGGAACGGTTCCAGGATCAGCTAAGACTATCAGAAAAAGGTGATGATGAAGCGATGTTTATTGACCTCGATTTTGTGAGAGCCCTTGAATACGGCATGCCTCCTACTTCAGGAATGGGAATAGGAATCGACAGGTTAACCATGCTCCTGACGAATCAGCCTTCAATACAGGATGTTCTTCTCTTTCCCCAGATGAAACCCGAAAGCCAGAAATCAAAAGCCGAAAGTCAGAAAGAAGAATACCTTGCACTAGGGATCCCGGAGGAATGGATTGACCCCCTTAAAAAAATGGGATATACTACAATAACAAAACTTAAGGAAACAGATAAGGCCGGTAAGCTGGCTAATGATTTGAATGGCTTCAACAAGAAGAATAAGCTTGGACTGGCAGGCCTGAGCCCTGAACATGTTGAGAAATGGCTTGTGTAAGCACAACCCCGGAATAAATCTAATAGTAGCATTTGAACTTATAATTTATCAATACACAATACAACCCGGATCATGCTCAATGTTTTAAAACACCCGCTGCTTACTCACAAACTGGCGATACTTCGAAGGAAAGAGACCTCCACAAAAGATTTTCGTGAGACACTTAAAGAGATCGCAGGTCTGATGGCGTACGAGATCACCCGCGATCTTCCTGTGAAAAATTTAACAATAGAAACACCATTAGGAAAATGCAACACTCAGGAACTGGCTATGGAGGTTGTGCTTGTGCCTGTGCTGAGAGCAGGGTTAGGAATGGTGGATGGAATTTCAAATCTCATCCCTACTGCCAGAATAGGTCATATTGGTATGTACCGCGATCATGTAACCCTCAAACCAATGACATATTATTCTAAATTCCCTGATAACCTGCCTGCTGCAGTTGTAATGGTTCTTGATCCAATGCTGGCAACAGGGGGAAGTTCTTCTGATGCAATACGGGTGCTAAAAGAGCGTGGCGCGAAAACGATAAAACTGGTCTGTGTTGTCGGTGCACCGGAAGGAGTGGAAAGAATTATGACAGATCACCCCGATGTACAGATCTATATTGCAGGCCTCGATGAAAAACTTAACGATAATGGATATATTGTGCCTGGACTCGGCGATGCAGGCGACAGGCTTTTCGGCACCAGGTAAAGAGTCAATTCTTTCACTCTTCCTTTTTATATCTTTGTACCGCAATGCCGTTTTTTATTATAGCATAAAACAATTATAATCCTGCCTTTGTTTGTTGATAGCATGCTAAGCAATAATGTAATAGAGGTTAAAAATGTCTGGAAATCCTTCAAAACGGTCCAGGCTGTCAGGGGTATCGATCTGAAAATACCTAAAGGCCGTTTTGTTGCAATACTTGGGCCAAACGGAGCTGGCAAAACCACTCTGGTTGAAATGATTGAAGGAATTCAGAAACCGGACAAAGGTGAAATTTTCATACTCGGAAAATCATGGAAAGGTAATGAAGACGAAATTCACAAAATAATAGGCCTCTCCCTCCAGGAAACAAGATTTATTGACAAACTAAGGGTAACAGAGACTTTGCAACTTTTTGCAGGATTTTTTAACCTGGGAAAAGAAAGGGTAAATGAGATTATTAATATCGTAGGCCTTGAAGAAAAAAGGAAAGCTTATGTCGTCAATCTTTCAGGTGGACAGAGACAACGCCTTGCTATTGGCATTGCCCTGATAAACAACCCGCTGATCCTTCTTCTCGACGAACCCACAACAGGACTTGACCCAAACGCCAGGCGTGAAATATGGGAAATACTAAAAAGCCTGAAGGAAAAATCGGAGACCTCAATGATCCTGACAACACACTACATGGAAGAGGCTGAATATCTGTGTGACTATATAGTTATTATGGATAACGGGGTCATTCTGAAAGAGGGCACTCTCAATCAGTTGCTTGTTGAAGAGTCAGATGAAAAAGTAGTAGAGTTCACCTCCGAAAATGACCGGGAGCTTAATAGTATGAATACTAATGGATTACCTTTTACAATTCATGCCGGCAAAATAAAAGGAACCGGCTTTGTAACCCTCACAAATTTTGAAACAGAGCTTCCTGCTTTTATGGCATATCTTAAATCTGAAAATATTACTCTCAAACATATGGAGTGCCGCCGTAAGACACTTGATGACCTGTTTGTATCATTAACCGGAAGAAAGATAAATGAATAACTGGCTCCAACTAAACCAGCTCTGGAGGCTGACTGTTGCTCTGTCACGCGAGATTACCCGCGAACCGGGAGTGCTTTTCTGGGGCATTCTTTTCCCCATACTTATGTCGCTCGGCCTGGGACTTGCCTTTACCCAAAAAGCCGACACAATAAGAAAAGTTGCAGTAATAAGCAACCCTGATGTTACAGGAGTCCTGCCTGGGAATACACTTTTGTCAGAGTTTCTTCAGGAGGAGTGTGAAAAAAACAGTAAGCCTGAAAAAGAAACATGGCAATGGAAATATGTCATTGATGATGAAAAAACAGGAAAATCAATATTCCTCTTTTACCAGCTTGACAGGGATATTTCAATGAAGCTGCTGAAACGGGGCACAGTTAATGTACTTCTTCTTGGAAATAATAATTCCGTTGAATACCACTTCGATCCGATGAATCCCGACGCAGAGCTTACCTACCTCAAGTTATGTAACATAATCGGACAGGGTGAGATACAACCGGTTAACTCCATTGCAGAAATAAAACCATTAACGGTTACCGGCACGCGATATATCGATTTCCTGGTTCCAGGACTTATTACCATGGGAGTAATGATGTCGTGTATGTGGGGTATCAGTTACGGCATAATTGAAAAGAGATCAAAGAAGCTATTACGAAGACTGGTAGCTACTCCCATGAAAAAATCACACTTTCTGATAGCCCTGATAACTGTCAGGGTGACAATGAATTTCATTGAGTCACTTGTTTTATTCTTTTTTGCATTATTTGCTTTTAAAATGACGATACAGGGAGATATTTCGGCGCTAATTCTGATGTTCCTGGCAGGGAATATTGCCTTTTCCGGTATAGCCGTTTTAGTATCTTCGCATACATCTAATACCGAAGTTGGCAATGGGCTTATAAATTTCGTTGTATTTCCAATGATGATTCTCTCAGGAATATTCTTCAGCTATCAGAACTTCCCTGAATGGAGCCTGCCAGTCATTAAGAATCTGCCTCTTACGATGATGACCGACGGAATAAGGTCTATTTTCAATGAAGGAGCCGGTTATAATGAGGTTGCAATGCCAATTCTGATACTTACCGCAACCGGGATCCTCTTCTTTACTGCCGGACTAAAAATATTCAAATGGCATTAGAACTTAAAGAATAAATAATGATGAAGCATCTGATCTTATTTTTTCTGGCGAGCACACTAAGCTTATTATCAGAGTCTCAGCAACTTCCTGGATTTAAAATGACAGGATCTTCTGATGCACAGCAGATGGTAATAGAAAATAATCTTACAGGCACACGCACTCTGATTAATGCGCCTCTGAAAGGATTTAGCGATAATGACCATGTGCTGCTGGTGTTTTATGCCCTTCCTAACGGTAGTTCTATTGAACATACTATTGGCAAGAATATGAAGGGAAATGATGACTTCAGGTTCGGAATTCAGCATATCGGTGCCCAGACAAGGTTTCTGAGACAGACTATCAGAAAGGAGACAGTGGTTGTGGCATATCTCGAAAACCGGTATAAAAGCTGGCCATCATGGAAAGCAAATACTCCTGATTATCAAAAACATGTGGATAATATAGTCAACGAAGTTAAGTCTTTATTCGCACCATGGGACCCAAAGATTGTCCTGAACGGTCACAGTGGCGGAGGACGATTTATCTTCAGCTATATTGATGCACACGACACAATTCCCAAGGATGTGGTTCGTATTTCCTTTCTCGACAGCAGCTATGGTTATGAAGATTCCACCTATGGCCCGAAACTTGTAAGCTGGCTCAATTCAGGAAACGATAGGCACATCTGCACTCTGGCATATAATGACAGTGTAGTTATTTACAATGAGAAACCACTTGTTTCTCCTACGGGGGGAACCTGGTACAGGAGCAAAATGATGTATCACCATTTTTCTTCATACTTCAAATTCAAAGAAAAAAACCAGGATTCCATCCTGTATTATGGTACTAAAAAAAATAAAATAGTATTCCTCTTTAAAAATAATCCCGATAAAAAAATATTCCACACCAGGCAGGTTGAACTCAACGGCTTTATTCACAGCATGCTTACCGGAACAAAATACGATCAGAAAAATTACACCTACTTTGCGAACAGAGCATACGATGATTATATTGTGGATACAATTGAGGTTCCCATACGCATATTAAATATTCCACCCCGTGACTCAGAAGCAGAATCAGGGTCCCACTTTATGAACCGGATAGCTCCAATGAAGCTAAATGAGCGTGAGGAGGAGATCTTCAGAGCCATAGCCTCAGGGAACATCCCTGGTTTCCTCAGGAACACAATTACTCTTAGTGGCGGATTTACTGATTCAGAGGGTACTATGCATAATGTGTTGTATGAAGCAATGCCGGATTACCTGGCGGTTGGTAATGATTCTGATTATTGCCGGATACCCATGAATCCGTATACAGCACAACGTCTTGCAGACCTTTTTGGGGCATCCTTACTAACAGCAAAGATCTCCGATCATATATACAAACAGGCCAGCAGCCAGCTAACACCGTTTAACTATGTTCCGGAAGGAAATGCCAACGAGTTGGTCGGGAAATTTGAGGATCATAACGGGCAAATAGAAAAACAGCTCAGGGAGTCTGATAGCAAAAAAGGAGAACTTGTAGCAGGAATAAAGAAAGATGTAATTCTCTCTAACCACCTTGGCAGGAAACCGGGAAAGGTTGTTATATATGGATGGCATATGTCAGGCGGAAACCCTGTTCAGCCTGTTTACAGCGGTCATGTTGACTGGTATGTTGATTACAGCCATGGAATAAGGCTTGTAAACAACCAGGTAATTATTGACGGGAAACCTGTTCTGCTATCAGATATACTAAAAGATCCTGTCCTGTATAAAATATTCAGTGACGAAGATTCTCCGATGGAACAATCAGTTTATATTAAATAAAAACCACAGTTAAACGGATAGTGTTTGAGCCTGGCCGGAACGCCGATGGTAAAAAAAGTATTGAATTATTCGTCCAGCCTGATAAAATTATTCTGATAATCTGTTATTTTTTCATTTCCATGCAACAAATAATTCTTCCATCTGTCTTTATTCCGGAAATGAATAAAAAAACTAAATAATGAGTGACATGAGAAGTGTGAAATTTATAACAATTGCCATCGCCATCCTGGGCATATCTTTATGCGCAAGCGCACAGATGAGAAAAACAGTTTACGGGAATAACAAGGTTGTTACTGAAGAAAGAAATGCAGGTTATTTTGCAGGACTTAAGGTAAGCAGTGGCATAGATGTATTTCTTAAACAGGGTAGTTCCGAAGCAATATCCGTTGAGGCAGACGATAACCTCCAGGAGTATATCCTTACTGAAATACGTGCCGGAGTGTTGCATGTTTATACTGAGGTAAACATACGTGAGGCAGAAAAAAAGGTAGTGTATGTAACTATGAAAGAGGTTAACTCCGTAAGAACAAGCAGTGCCGGAGATGTTACAGGGGAAACACCTGTTAAGACCGATAAGCTTGAATTATCGGCAAGCAGTGCAGGAAACATCAGCCTCGAAGTATCAGCAAATGAGATTGATATTGAGATCAGCAGTTCAGGAGATATAACACTGTCAGGTAATGCTGATGCACTCGAGGCTGAACTCAGCAGTGCAGGAGATCTGAATGCTTATAACCTTATTGTAAGGGAGGCTGATATTTCAGTATCAAGCGCCGGTGACGCAGACATAAACGTAAGCGAAAAATTAACAGCCAGGGCATCGAGTGCCGGGGACATCAATTACAAAGGCGATCCGAAATATGTTGATGCTCACTCTTCAAGCGCGGGAAGCATAAGAGGGAAATAGCTTCTTTTCAATATATATATCCCATATTATTACATGAGAGTGCCTGAAAAGGGCACTCTTTTTTATTAACTTTGTAACAACCTTTACATATCTTGAACAATAATTCCAAGAACAAAAATATTAAACACCATGAAACCAAGTTTAAGTGTTAATCTGAAAAATGCCAGTGGTTTTATTTCCAATGAAGAGGTAATAGCACTTGCCCAACAATCTGTCAGGCATCTTGATACTCTCAATGCAGGGACTGGTCCCGGCAATGATTTCCTGGGGTGGCTTTCGCTTCCGGACGATATAATTACCCAACTCGATAAAATTGAGAAAACGGCAAAGCATCTCAGGTCGGTTTCCAACACTACAGTTGTAATAGGCATTGGAGGCTCATATCTGGGCGCCCGGGCAGTTATTGAGGCTCTTTCGCACTCCTTCTCTCCTCATCTGAAAACAAAGCATAATATTATCTACGCTGGTCAGAATATATGTGAGGATTATATGGCTGATCTCCTGGAAATTCTGGACCAGACAGATTATTCCATTATTGCAATTTCAAAATCAGGAACAACAACAGAACCAGCAATAGCTTTCAGAATACTTAAGGATCATCTTGAAAGAAAAGTAGGAAAACCAGTTGCTGCCGACAGAATTGTAGCAATAACCGATGCCAGGAAGGGAGCCCTTAGGTCGATGGCTGAATTAAACGGATATGAAACCTTTGTAATACCTGATAATGTGGGCGGAAGGTATTCAGTACTTACTCCCGTAGGCCTGTTGCCTATAGCCATCAGCGGGCTGGATATCAGGGCATTGGTGAAAGGAGCTAAAGCAATGGAGGAATTGACAAGAAGAAACAAAGTTGCAGCCTCCAACCCTGCCCTCCTTTATGCAGCTGCACGAAACCTCCTGCTTCAAAGTGGAAAACAGATCGAAATAATGGTTGGATTCACTCCAAAACTGCACTTCATGGCCGAGTGGTGGAAACAATTGTATGGAGAAAGTGAGGGGAAGGACGGCAAAGGAATTTTCCCGGCATCAGTAGATATGACGACTGATCTGCATTCCCTGGGACAGTACATACAGGATGGTCAGAGGATCCTGTTTGAGACTATTATCTCTGTGAAAGATCCTGCAAAAAAAATCACCATCCCTTTTGAAAAAAATGATTCCGATCAATTAAACTATATTGCCGGGAAAAGACTGTCAGAAGTCAATCATAATGCGGAAAAGGGTACCACTCTGGCTCATAACGATGGTAATGTACCAATAATTACAATTTCAATTCCAACCCTCGATGAGTATTATACAGGAGAGATGATCTACTTCTTTGAAATAGCATGTGCTGTAAGCGGATATATCCTCGATGTTAATCCTTTCGACCAGCCTGGTGTTGAAGCATATAAATCCAATATGTTCGCTCTGCTCAATAAACCCGGATTTGAAGAAGCCGGAAAAAAGCTGAAGAACAGGATCTGATTAAGATCACGCTGATTACAAGTATAAAAAAAGAGGAGGCTCAGGGCCTCCTCTTTTTCTATTTCTGCTTACCAGCCAGTTTAAATTTTTTCACAAACCCTTCGAGTACCTGGGTGAGATTGGGATCGCCGATCTCCTGAAGGTCATAATGGACCCTGGTATTAGGTTTCTTGATCTTAATTAACCTGTTCAGATCGATAGGTGTGGCAATAATTACACTGTCGCAATCAGTATTATTGATAGTTGTTTCAAGATCTTTTAATTGCTCAGAGCCATACCCCATTGCAGGAAGAAGAGTTCCAATATTCGGATATAACCTGAATGTTTCACTTAATCGTCCAACGGTAAAAGGTCGTGGATCAACAAGTTCAGAAGCCCCGAATTTACGGGCGGCAACCACTCCTGCACCAATTTTCATCTCACCATGTGTAAGTGTTGGGCCGTCTTCAACCACAAGAACTCTCTTCCCCCTGATCAATGAAGGATCATCAACTTTAATTGGAGAAGCTCCATCAATAACAATTGCGTGTGGATTAACTTTATCAATGCTCTCTCTAACAATCTGGATTGCTTCTGGACCTGCGCTGTCCATTTTGTTTATGACAACAACATCGGCCAGTCTTAGTGTTACTTCACCTGGATAATATTTTAGTTCATGACCTGCGCGATGAGGATCAGCAACTGTAATCATCAGATCAGGTTTATAGAAGGGAAAGTCATTATTTCCACCATCCCATAAGATAACATCACATCCTGAAGGATCTTTCTCTGCTGCCCGAAGAATAGCTTCATAGTCCACCCCTGCATAAATAACATTTCCGCGAACTACATGAGGTTCATATTCCTCCATCTCTTCCACTGTGCACTTATGCTTTTCGAGATCTTTAACCTCTGCAAAACGCTGCACTTTCTGTGCATTAAGGTCACCGTAAGGCATAGGATGACGAATAGCAACGACTTTTAATCCTTTTTCCATTAACAGTTCAATAACCTTTCTGGAAGTCTGGCTCTTGCCGCAACCTGTTCTGACAGCACCAACTGCTATTAATGGTTTTGTACTTTTCACCATTGTGTCTGAGGGGCCAAGTAACACGAAATTAGCTCCCGCAGCATTCACTATCGCACTCACCGACATTACTTTATTATACGTTACATCGCTGTATGAAAAAACACAGTCATCAACTTTAAACTTATTAATCAGCTCCGGAAGATTCTCTTCAGCAAAGATCGGAATACCATCGGGATATAAGCGGCCAGCAAGCTCTTTTGGATATTTTCTTCCATCAATATCAGGTATCTGAGCCGCCGTAAACGCAACAACATTATATTGTTCATTATCTCTGTAGCATGTATTGAAATTATGAAAATCACGACCTGCTGCGCCAATTATGATGACATTTTTCTTAGCCATAAACCCTCCTTATTTTTAAATTTATTTACGTTATAAGAATTTTCATTTTAATATGAACAGACAAATGTATAATTTGCATACCGTAATTCCGAGCATTTGATTGTTCTATTTAATCACACCTCTTGAGTGCTCTATCTTACTGTTTATCTATCTGTTAAGGCCTTTTTATGCAGAATATGAAAACATGTTAAAGAAAATGTTTTCCGGCAGATAAGGTATATGGCAAATTCTTTGTACTATTATGTCATGTTATGAATGTACTTGCTCACATATATCTCTCTGGTGATTCTGATAAAATAATCATTGGCAATTACATAGGCGATTATGTGAAAGGGCGCGATTATCTTAATTATCCCGATCTCATCAGAAAAGGTATTATTCTGCACAGGCATATAGATGGGTTTACTGACAGACACCCTGTTGTTCACCGCAGTAAGATCTTCTTTACAAGAAAATACCATAAATATTCCGGTGTCATTACTGACATCATTTACGACCACTTCCTTACCAAAGAATGGGATTTCTTTTCAAGGAGACCACTTGAAAGTGTCACGTATAACTTCTACAGGGCCCTGGTTAATAACTATGAGATCATGCCTGAGAATGTCAGGGAGATGATGCCATTTTTTATTATTAACAACTGGATTGAATCATATCAGACCAAAAACGGCATCCGCCATGTACTGAATACTCTGAGTAAGCGATCGACGCTACCTAACGAAACCAGTTTTGCCATGCATGCTCTCAAAAAAAACTATTATTCACTCCAGGACGATTTTATGGAATTCTTTCCACAACTTATAGATTATGTGGAAAAGGATTTCGGCATAGAAATATCTCACAGGATAACAATCCCTTTCTGATCATACCAGGTATTCTGAACGGCTTGCATCAAGTCGCAGGAATATAAAAAGAAGAATGGTAAATCCCCAGAGGGAACTGCCTCCATAACTGAAAAAAGGCAAAGGTATTCCTATAACAGGAACGAGTCCGACAGCCATCCCAATGTTTATAAATACATGTATAAACAATATCGAAACAACACCATATCCGTAAATTCGCGAAAAGACTGATCGCTGTCGCTCTGCCAGCATTATAAGCCTCAGAAACAGAAACAGGTAAAGACCGATTACCACAAATGAACCCAAAAACCCCCACTCTTCGCCTATTGTACAGAAAATAAAGTCTGAACTCTGCTTGGGAACAAATTTAAACTTTGTCTGGGTACCCTGTAAATAACCCTTCCCTGTAAAACCGCCTGAACCAATTGATATTAACGACTGGTTTACATTATAGCCCACTCCGTGCGGATCTGACTTTATTCCAAGAAGTATGTCAACACGGTCCTTCTGATGTGGCTTAATTATATTATTAAAGGTATAGTCGACAGAGTTAACATAGAGAACACTTCCTATCAGGAAAAGATATATGACAAGCACCGCAATTGCTTTACGTTTGTATATATAATACGCATAAACTATCCCGGAAATAATGAGCGAAAGCAAGACCACCATCTCATTGCCAAGCGATTTAAAAACATAATGATCAAGCAGATACACCCAGCCGGATGTAAATAAAAAAATTCCTGTTCCTATGAGAGCCAATTTCCATTTTCGTGTGGCAAACCATGCAAGTAACGAAGCAATTAGAACCAGTG
>JFJP01024455.1_pt1 | contig 47103 bp, 45 predicted proteins | sample 431651 | NCBI WGS metagenome assembly JFJP01 (sample SAMN02602958, study PRJNA72255) | Microbial mat metagenome, whole genome shotgun sequencing project. | biome: fresh water; feature: sink hole; material: water; isolation source: purple microbial (photo- and chemosynthetic) mats found in...
CAAGATAGATAAAAATAGAAAAATGACTTTTGCTGTTATCGAAAACTATGTTGAGCAAGCTAGCGAAGATATAAGAGAGTCGATAAAATCGGTCATAAAAGAGCTTGAAAAAGCAGGTCATAAAGTAGTTTACAAAAATCTTCTAAACTCAAAATACGATGTGGCGGCGTACTATGTGACGGCGACGGCAGAAGCGGCTACGAATTTACAGAGATTTGACGGCGTAAGATACGGACATAGGGCGGAGTGCAACTCTTTATCCGAGCTTTTTATCAAAAGCAGAAGCGAGGGGTTTGGTTCTGAAGTGCAAAGAAGGATACTTCTTGGTAACTTCGTGCTCTCAAGTGGATATTACGACGCATACTATGTAAAAGCGCAAAAAGCCAGAGAGTTTATAAAAAGTGAGTATCTCTCTATATTTAAAGAGGCGGACATCGTGATAATGCCTGTTACTCCTAGCACGGCTTTTGAGTTTAACTCATTCAAAGAGCCTCTTGAGATGTATTTGGAAGACATATATACCATATCTGTAAATCTTGGGATATGATAAACAAAAATTGCCGATAGGCGTACAGCTTCTCGCCTCTCATTTTGAAGAGCAGACGCTTTTTGATGCGGCTTCAATCGTGGAAGATATTTGCGCTTATAAAAATAATTTACTATAAAAAGGAGATGGATATGAAGATAACAAAAAGAGCCCTGACATTTGAGGATGTGCTTTTAGTTCCGAAATATTCGGAAATTTTGCCGAAAAATGTAGATGTCTCCAGCCGTCTCACGAGGAATATAACGCTAAATGCTCCGATAGTATCCGCCGCAATGGATACCGTAACAGAATATGAAGCTGCAATAGCGATGGCGAGAGTCGGCGGTATCGGTATTATTCACAAAAACATGGATATAGATTCGCAGGTAAAACAGGTCAAAAGAGTCAAAAAATCTGAGAGCGGAATGATAGTAGACCCTATATCTTTCAAGGTGAACACGACATTGGAAGAGGCGATGTATCTGCTAAATGAGTTTCATATCTCCGGCGCTCCCGTCATAGACGACCACGGTAAACTTGTCGGTATATGTACGAACAGGGATATGAGGTTTGAAGTAGACCCGAAAAGACCGCTCGGCGAAATAATGACAAAAATGCCGCTTGTGACGGCAAAAGTCGGCGTGTCAATAGATGAAGCCGCAAAAGTCCTGCACAAACATAAAATAGAGAAGTTGCCTATATTGAACGATGATGGCATACTCAAAGGTCTTATTACGATAAAAGATGTCAAAAAAAGAATCGAATATCCGAACGCAAATAAAGATGATTTTGGAAGATTAAGAGTCGGTGCGGCTATCGGCGTTGGGCAGTTTGATAGAGCGGAAGCGCTTGTAAAGGCCGGAGTGGATGTGCTTGTGCTTGACTCTGCGCACGGACACTCAAAAGGTATTATCGATACGGTAAAAGAGCTAAAAGCGAGATTTGTCGTAGAGGTAATAGCGGGGAATATAGCGACGGCAGAGGCCGTAAAAGACCTTGTGGCGGCAGGTGCAGACGCCGTAAAAGTAGGTATCGGGCCTGGAAGTATTTGTACGACTAGAATAGTAGCGGGTGTGGGCGTACCACAGATAACGGCTATCATGGATACGGCGGAAGAGGCTAGAAAACACGGTATTCCTGTTATCGCAGACGGCGGTATCAAATACTCCGGCGACATCGCAAAAGCTATAGCAGCTGGTGCGTCTAGTGTAATGGTGGGTTCACTTCTTGCCGGAACGGAAGAGAGTCCGGGTGAGACTATCATGTATCAAGGCAGAAAATACAAAGCATACAGAGGCATGGGGAGTATCGGAGCGATGCAAAAAGGCTCAAACGACAGATATTTCCAAGAGGGAACGGCTGTTGACAAGTTGGTGCCGGAAGGTATCGAGGGGCAAGTACCTTACAGAGGGCATATCGGCGAGATAGTTTATCAGATGATAGGCGGTCTTCGCTCTTCTATGGGGTATCTCGGCGCAAAAGATATAGCTGATTATCAAGATAAGGCGGAGTTTGTAGAGATAACGAGCGCAGGGCTTAGAGAGAGCCATGTTCACGATGTGTTTATCACAAAAGAAGCTCCAAACTATCACGAGAGCAGATAAGAAATTTAACGGTGCAGATAACCACAAAAAGTATAGATTTTAGTACGCCGCTCTATTTGGATAGTGGGCGCATCCTTGAGCCGTATCGTATCACTTATGAGACATACGGTGAACTAGACGAGACAAAAAGTAATGTCATCGTGGTTTGCCACGCTTTTTCAGGCTCTCATCACGCCTCCGGCAGATATACGCCAACAGATAAGCCCGGTTGGTGGGATGCTCTTATCGGTGATGGCAAGGCGGTTGATACGACGAAGTATTTTGTCGTTTGTATCAATGTCATAGGAAGTTGCTACGGCTCTACGGGACCAAAATCTGAAAATCATAAAACGATGAAACCGCACGGTCTGAAGTTTCCCGTAATCACTATAAGAGATATGGTTAGGGCGCAAAAAACGCTACTTGCGAGACTCGGTATCTTCAATGTAAAAGCGATACTAGGCGGTTCGATGGGCGGGATGCAGGCGTTATCGTTTGCGGTCGAATATCCTGATTTTGCACAGATAGTCATACCGATGGCGACGACTTATGCGACAACTCCTTGGGTGATAGCGCTAAATAAGGTTGCGCAATCCGCACTGCTTGCAGACCCAGCGTTTGACGGCGGTAATTATGATAGTGAAGAGATAAAACAAAACGGTTTTGCAGGGCTATCAGCCGCTAGAATGGCGGGGTATTTAGGATATATCAGCCCTGTCGGGATGAGCGGAAAGTTTGGACGAAATTATGTCGCAAACGACGGTCTTTTCGAGCTTTTTGGGCAGTTTGAGGTCGAGAGGTATTTGGACTATAACGGCAATAATTTTGTTAAGTGGTTTGACCCGTTATCATTTTTGTATCTAAGTAAAGCAATTAATATTTTTGATATTGCATACGGATATGACTCGTTAGAGGATGCTTTGAGTCGTATCCGCTCTTCGTTGTGTCTTTTGTCATTTAAAGGCGATACGATGTTTTTCCCAGCAGAGATGCAGCATATCGCACGGACGATGCAAAAGCTAGGAAAAGAGAATGTCTCGTATGTGTGTATAGATTCAGACTATGGGCACGACGCTTTTTTGGTCGAAGTGGATAAATTTTGCGACCTTGTATCTGATATTTTGGAGAGAAAAATATGAGCGAAGAGCTGTCTTTTGAAAGCGAACTAAATGGCGCAAAGGAGCTTTTAAAGGAGCTTGGTAATCCTGAAATCACGCTTGCAAAAAGCGTAGAGGTGTATAAGGAGGGCATTAAAAAGCTTGAGAATGCGGCAAAAATGCTTGAAGAGGCGAAGCTGCAAATAGAAGAGTTTTCAAAAAAAGATTGATGTATGGAAAATAAAATTTTAACGGTCGCCGCCGTACAGTTGCCATCGCTGCCTATCGAAAAGGCAAAGCTAGATTATTATCTGGCTATCGCAAAAAGCAAAAAAGCTTCGCTTCTTTTGCTTCCGGAGTATGTGACAAATCTTTTTTTTAAAGAGCTTGAAAAAACTCCGCTGGGTCTTGTCGAAGACCAAGCCAAAATGCAAAAAGAGAACCTGCTGAACCTCTCAAGAGTCTATAATATTACTATAGTCTCGCCTCTTGTGTGGGTTGAGAAAAAAAAGATATACAAGCTTATGGCAGTTTTTGACAAGGGTACTTTCAAGGCTTTTGAGCAGCACGCCTTGATGCCGTATTCACACTGGAATGAAAAAAGCTTTTTTGATGAGGGGTATTGTCACAAGACGCCCGGTTTTATTACCGTTGATGGTTTTAGAATTGCGGTTGTCGGTGGGTTTGAGCTTCATATAGATGCTTTTTGGCAAAAGATAAGGGATAAAAAAGCGGATTTGGTATTGTTGCCTACCGCTTCTACTTTTGAGAGCCGCGCTAGATGGAGAGAGGTGGCAAAGACGAGAGCGTTTCTTGGCGGCTCGTACATCCTTCGAGCGAATAGAGTAGGGGAGTTTGAGTCAAAAGAGGGTAAATGGAACTTCTACGGCGATAGTTTTGTCATAAATCCGTTTGGTGAGTTGGACAGTTCGCTTGGCTCAAACGAAGAGATATTGATAGCCGAAATATCCAAAAAAGAGCTTAGCGAGGCAAGAAAAGTGTGGGCTTTTGGAAAAATATCATCTAGTATGGGAAGTTTGCAATGAAATTTGAGAGTTATCCGTTTGAAAAATTAGCCGCTCTGACAAAGGATATTTCGCCGCACGCAGGCTATTCGCCGCTCAAGCTAACTATCGGCGAACCGCAATTTGATACGCCCGCATTCATTCAAAAAAGACTTTGTGAAACGACAGGCACGCTCAATAAATACCCTAAAACCGCAGGTGAAGATGAGCTAAAAAATGCGATGCTCGGCTTTGTGCATAGAAATTTCGGCGTGGAGCTAAAATCCTCAGAACTTATTCCGACGCTAGGCACTAGAGAGGTGCTTTTCAACTTTCCGCAGTTTTATCTGTTTGGTAAGCAAGCTCCGGTTATGGCGTATCCAAACCCTTTTTATCAGATATATGAAGGTGCGGCGATAGCCTCTAGGGCTGAAGTGCTACACATGAATTTGGAGTCCCAAAACGGCTTTTTACCGAGTCTTGAGGAGTTAAAAGGGCATATCAAAAACGGTAAAAAACCGCATATCGTTATCCTAAACTCACCGAACAATCCGACCGCTTCGGTTATGAATATGGATGAACTAAAAAAATGGATGCTTGCGGCTTTGGAGTATGATTTTTTACTGATAAACGATGAGTGCTACAACCAGATATATTTCAATGCACCGCCACCAAGCCTTCTTGAGGCTGCAAAAGCCGCTGGAAATGAGAGCTTCAAAAACTGCCTAGTCCTAAACTCTATATCCAAGCGCTCAAGCGCCCCCGGACTTAGAAGCGGGTTTATTGCCGGAGATGCCGAGATACTTGCGGAGTATCTAAAATACCGTACCTATGTCGGAGCGACAAACGGTTTGCCGATGCAGTACGCCGCCGCCGTTGCTTGGAGTGATGAGGAGCATGTGATTCAGGCTAGAGACAAATATAGACAAAACTTCGAGATAGCCGCCAAGTATCTGGGCACGCCTCTTGCCGATGCGACATTTTATATATGGTTTGCGGTCGGTAACGGCGTAGAGTTTGCGGCAAATCTATATAGAGAAAAAAACCTGCTCGTGCTTCCGGGGAGCTTTTTGGCTAGAGGATTTGCGAATGAGTATGTTCGTATCGCCCTTGTTGAAAGTCCCGAAAAAACCGAAGAGGCGATAAAAAGATTAAGAGATTTTTTATAAGGAATATTATTTGAAAGTACATTTTGTAGGTATAGGCGGAATAGGACTCTCCGCAATCGCTAGGTTTTTGAAGGCAAAAGGGCATGAGATAACCGGCTCCGATGTCAAAAGAACAAAGATAGTGGAGGATTTGGAGGCTCTAGGTATCAAAGTCACCGTGCCGCATAGCAGACACTGTGTGGATGACCAAGACCTTCTTATATACTCTGCAGCGGTAAAATCTACAAATCCAGAGCTAAAACAGGCAAGACACAAAGGCATAGAGGTCGCAACAAGACTTGAGGCGCTAAAACTAGTACTACAAGATAAAAGAGTCTATTCCGTCTGTGGTGCACACGGCAAGAGTACGACTACGGCGATGCTTGCCGAAATACTGCAAAGCTCTACGCTGATAGGCGCCGAGAGTAAGGCGATAGGGGCAAATTGTAGGGTTGTGGCTGATAAAAAATTGATAGTATTTGAAGCAGACGAGTCCGACGGCAGTTTTCTAAATTCAAATCCGTATTGTGCAATAGTCACAAATGCCGAGCCTGAGCATATGGAATATTACGACTACGACACCGAGTGGTTTTATGAGTGCTACAAAGATTTTCTAATGAAAGCAAAAAAAAGAGTAATAAATGCGGAAGATGAGTTTTTGTGCTCTCTTGATATAGAGGCTGAGCGGCTTTTTCCGTCAAAAGATATAAAAAATATCAGGTACGAGTTGGTTGATGGCGAGCCAGCCACCGTTTTTGAGCTTCGAGAGTTTGGAGAGTTTAGCGTTTGGGGGTTTGGCGAACATATCGCACTCGACGCCTCTTTGGCTATTCTTGCGGCAATAAACGAGATAGGGATTGATGATATAAGAGAAAATCTCAAAAAATTCAAAGGCATCAAAAAAAGATTTGATGTGCTGTATCGTGACGATAAGCTTGCCATTATTGACGACTATGCCCATCATCCGACTGAGATAGAAGCGACCATAAAATCCGTACAACTGTACGCAAAGCTTGGCGGATACGGCAAAATCACGGCTGTGTGGCAACCGCACAAATGGTCGAGAACAATGGACAATCTTGAGCATTTTGTAAACTGTTTTGAGGGTGTAGATACTCTTGTTATTTTGCCTGTCTGGGCGGTAAACGAAGAGCCTAGAGAGCTTGATTTTGCAAAAGTATTTGATAGGTACTCTCCGATTTTGGCTGAAAAAATCAAAAGAGAAGAAAATTCAGTAATAATAATTTCAAATAACTCTCAAATAACCGTAGACAGCGGCGTGCTCGTAGGTTTTGGAGCCGGTGATATAACATACCAACTAAGAGGTCAAAAGTAACCACAAAAATACCACTTTGTTTGTGTATGATTTTGTAAACTCTAATCCAAGAAGGAAATAATAATGCTTTCAAATCTAACTTTCAAAGCAAAACTCTTAGCTTTAAGCGCTATATTGACGCTATTTTTGGTTGTTGTTTCTGTTATCTCTTATCGTGCTTTAGAAATGTCAAAAAATGACATGAATGAGATAGCTAATGTCAAAGCAAAAAGCGCAATACTCCTTTTAAAGGCACTGGAGTCGCAAACTGGCAATAGGGCGACCGTAAATAAGTATTTGACATACGAGGGCACGATAATGCCCGAGAGTGATGCGAAATCGCTTTTTGATAGGTTAAACCGAGGGTAACAAAAAAATCAACGATAGTCTTGCGGTATACGAAAAACTACCTTCAACACCAGAGGAGGATGTCCTGTATAAAAAATTCACAACCGAACGAGAGAAGTTTTTGCCTATAAAGGCAAAAATGAATGACGCTGCTCAAAAGTTATTAGCCGCCAGAGATATGGAAGCCCAAAGACAGCTTCTTGCCAATATGAGAGCTACCCTTCCAAGCTATATTAATGAATTTACAAAAACTACGGAAGCTTTGCAAAAGGTTGTTGATTATAATGAGCAAGACGGTGAAAGAGTCGCTCAGGAGTCTTTGCAGGATGCCAAAACAGGGCAGATTAATGTAGTAATACTTTCTATAGTTGCTATAGCTTTTGCAGTTGCCGTTTCATACTTTATTATCTCTAGTCTTCTTGGTGCTGTGCATACGCTAAAAGACGGTATGGTGCATTTTGTGGATACCAAAGATCTAAACTTCAAAATACAATATGACGCCAAAGACGAAATAGGCGAAATAGTCGCTAGCTTCAACAAGCTTTTGGGCGTGTTAGAGAGCACGATAAAAGATGCAAAGAGCTCTTCAAACGAAAACGCCTCCGTATCTAGCGAGCTTAGCTCTACAAGTACGCATATAGGTAAAAATGCAGAAGAGGGCACAAAAATAGTAGAGGAGACTATTCGGGAGATAAATAGAGTCAAGGCGGCTATCGAAGATAGCGCAGACGGTGCAGCGCATGCAAAACTGGAGATACAAGACGCCGGAAACAAGCTGGTTATGGCAAAAAATCAGATGATTACGCTTGGAACCGACATTGAGGAGGCTAGCGAGGCAGAGGCGGCATTGGCGCACAAGCTTGAGCAGATGAGTCACGATGCGGATCAGGTCAAACAAGTGCTTACCGTAATTAGCGATATAGCAGATCAAACAAACTTGCTTGCGCTAAATGCGGCGATAGAGGCGGCGAGGGCGGGTGAACACGGCAGAGGTTTTGCCGTTGTCGCCGATGAGGTGCGAAAACTTGCGGAGAGGACACAAAAGAGTCTAACGGAGATAAACGCTACTATTAATATTATCGTTCAATCCATCGTTGACTCCTCTGAGCAAATGAGCAAAAATGCTTCAAATATCCAAAAGCTAGTCGGTATCAGCAAAGCGGTTGAAGAGTCTATTTTTGATAGCGCCGCCGTTATGGATAAGAATGTCGCCGGAATCTCGCAAAGAGCGGAAGGGTCTGCCGCCCTTGCAAAAGATGCGCAAAGAATAGCGCAGCTAATAGGCAATGTAAACGACCTATCGTCTTCAAATGCTAGAAGCGTTGAAGAGATAGCATCGGCTGCCGAACACTTGTATAAGCTGACAGAACAGCTAAACGCCAAACTAAATCAGTTTAAATCTTAGTATTTCGTATGTAGCTCGGAGACAGCCTTTTGTGCTGCATCCGAGCTTATTTCGCTTAGCATATCCCCGAAAAATAGAGATACTTTTCTTGGCGCATATCTCTTTGATACAACTTTGGAAAATCTACTCCCAAAAAGTCCATCCAGATAAAATATAAACACGGGTGCTCCGCTTCTTTTTGCGATAAGCTCAAATCCTTTTTTAAACTCTCCGATACCGCCGTCTTTTGTAAGTTCACCCTCTGGAAAGATAACAATAGTTTCCCCATCTTTTAGCAGTTCTATCGCTTTTTTGAGTGACTCTTTTGCGTTTTTGGAATCTACCGGAAGCGCTCCGAAAAATGATAAAAACGGTCTTAATAGCGGTTTTTCGTATATCTCTTTTTCCATCAAAAAATGTATTTTTTCATCTAGCGCCATCTGCAAAAAAGCCCAATCGATATAGCTAGTATGATTACCGATGAGTATTTTGCCTCCAGATGTGCGAGGTGGATTTCCGTAAGTTTCAAATCTATATTTAAAACTAAACAAAACAGCAAGAAAAGCCTCTATGATCGGTTGCGGAAAATATATCAAAGAGTAAATGGCCGCGGTAAGCGCCAAAAATGAGCACGCAAGCAATATGGTTTTTGCCTCAATACCATTGATGGCGGCAGCAACACCAATCCCCAAAAGTAGAAGCATTAAAATATTTTGAGCAAGATTTGAGATTGAAATAGCCGAGCCCAAAAGCCGCTTTTCTATATTTTCTTGGATGAGAGTATTGAGCGGCACAATAATAAATCCAGCCGCAACTCCTATACAAAAAAACGATAGATATATCTCCCCTGCAAGTACGAGACCCAAAAACAAGGAGTAGCCAAGCATACCGAAAAATACGAAAGCTATTCGATGTCTAGAGTTTTTGTGGTTTCCAGCCCACAGAGAACCTATGATAACACCTACGGCGCTTATGGCCATGGCTGCTTGGACTGACAAAACGCTACCGATGCCAAGTCCCTCTTTTGCAAAGGATGGGAAGGAGGCCATAACGCTTTGTGAGAGTCCGAAAAATATAGATAGTAGCACTATGGAGGCAAATACGCTTTTCTCTTTTAGGATGGAGCCGTACTTTTCAACTCTTGACATCTGCATTGATTGACTAGGCTCATCGCTCTTTATGATTTTTGAGAGAAATAGATACTCCATCGCACTCAGTATCGTGATTATTACGCCTATCGGTGTCAGTTTTTGCAGATATGCCTCTTTTGAGCCGATAAAGTCTGTCGTTAAGGTTTCGAAAATAATAGAAAAAACAAGCGTTGAGAGTATGATGGAGACTATAGATACGCTCTGGAGTAGAGAGTTTGTTTTTGCCAAATTGTTGTTTTGCGATAACTCTTTGGCGTATCCGTATTTTGCTGGTGAATAAAATGCCGCCTGTGTTCCAAGAAGCATTGTCGCCATAAACGCCGCCCAAAAAAGCCCTAGCGCAAAAAAAATAGTAATTACTGCGCATAAAACTATGGCGATTATGGACAAAAGCCTCATATTGGCAAGCTTGCTTCGCTTGTCGCTAAGCTCTCCCGCTGGGATAAAAAACAGTACAAACGGCAGTAGTATTAGCGCATTTACTACCTGTGTCATTATGAGTAGCTCCGAGCCGCTCATAGTCTTAAAAATAATGTTTTGCATAGTTATTTTGTGCGCCAAATCAACAAATGCGTTTAAAAATGCGGCAACAAGATAAAAACTCATATTTTTGTCAAGAAGTTTCGGTTTCATAATGCTCTTTATGATAAATTCGTAATAAAAATTTTACGGTAAATATATGGAAACTTCCAAAAAACTGCTCATCTTGTTTTTTTTACTGTTTATCTTGCCGTACTCCTCTTTTTTGGTATACACCGGTTTATCGTTCTCGGTGATTGCCTATATTGCGTTGCCGCTATTTGTGTCTCTTGCGGTGAGTATATTGATACTAAAGGACGAGTTTTTATCGTTTAGCAAACTAAAAGAGTTTGCAAAAGCCCTAAAAGACGAGAAGTGGTCATCGAGAATAGAGGGGAGAGTAGCTTCCGGTTTTTCTGAGGCGGCCGAGGCTCTTAATATGGCTGCAGAGAGGTTTGAGCGCAAGCAAAATGAGCTGAGGCAGGTGATAGATTTGGTACCCGGCTTCATTTATGCCAAGGATGCAAACGGTGATTTGGTGCTTGCAAATAAGGCTTTTGCAAAATTTTTGGGTAAGGCTCCGCAAGAGATAGTCGGCAAAAATGAGATGGAGTTTGAGCTTTTATCATTTTTGAGAAGCAGCTCTTTTGATAAAGATGTGTTTGAGGATGATTCGCTCAAGTCAATTAGTGAAGAGGAGTGCAATCTAAACGGCGAAAATTTTACATATCTAGTATTTAGAAGCCCTCTTATGGATAATGACGGAAATAGACTTGCTATGCTTGTTTTTGCGTATGATATTTCTACGCTAAAAGAGATACAAGATAATCTGCAAGTGCTTAATATATCGCTTGAGGCAAGGGTAGGAGAGGAGGTCGCAAAAAATATTCAAAAAGATAAAGAGCTAATAAAAGAAAAAGAGAAATTTATTAGAAACGCCGTCCATGAAATCAATACTGCACTTACGGTAATCAGTTTAAATGCAGAGTATCTTATCAAAGACCACGGACAAAGCAGGTCGGCCTCTGCAATACTTGGGGCGGCAAAGAGCCTCTCTAGCGCATACGGCGACCTTAGCTACTCTACCATCAAGGATTCTCCTACTTTCCAAAAAGAGAGTAGTGTAGAAGTAAGCGAGCTTATCATGGATAGGATAGAGTTTTTTAGGGATATAGCCGGACTTAGCGACATTACACTGGCTAGCCAAATCAAGCCGGGGGCGATATTTTTTTTAAATCAGGCAAAGCTGACAAGACTTATAGACAACAATCTATCCAATGCCATCAAATACTCGCACCCACAAAAAACAGTATTTATAAGATTTGTGTGTGATATGGGCAGGTGGATACTTGAGTTTGAGAGCGTTGGGAAGAAGATAGAGGATAAGGAGAAGATTTTTGAGCTTTTTGCCAGAGAGGACGGAATCAAAGGTGGACATGGAGTCGGACTCTCTATGGTAAAAGAGATTTGCGACGAACAGGGGGTCGAGATAGAGGTGATTACGGAGGGTAATAAAAATATTTTCAGGTATCGTTTTAATAAAAATTGTTAATATAGCGCTATGAAAATAATGTTGGTAGAAGATGAATACTCGATAGCGCAAGCTATTAAGCGGTATTTGGAAGATTCAGGGTCTATTGTCGATACTTTTTTTGACGGCTTGGAGGCTATGTCAGAGCTAGGCAGGGGTATCTCTTATGACGCGTACATTATCGATATAAATCTGCCCGGTGCAAGCGGTCTTGAGTTGCTTGAAAAAATAAAAAAAACCTCAAACGAACTCCCCGTTATTATTATTAGCGCAGATAGCGACATAGAGACTATAGATAAAGCATATAGGCTCGGTACGGAAGATTATCTCAAAAAACCGTTTCATATTAAAGAGTTGGCGATAAAGCTGGAGAAAATATCCAAAAACTCAAATATCAAAATAACCTTTGGAGACACCCTTCTCTTTGATGCTGTAGCCAGAAAACTGTATAACAACGGCGAAGAGTTGGAGCTTACAAAAAAAGAGCTCCTGTTTTTAGAGCTGCTTTTGCAAAACAGGGGTAAGATAATTACAAACGACCATATCCAAAATATTGTTTACGAGTATAACTATATGAGCGATTTGGCGCTTCGTACGCTTGTGAAGAGAGTGAGGCTAAAAGTAGGAAAAGAGCTGATTCAAAATGTGTCCGGGCTCGGATATAAAATAGAGTAGGGGCATTTTTGCCCCTTTGATTATTACTCCGCTACGCTTACTTCTACAGGGTCACTTTCCCATAGTCCATGCTTCGTGCAGTAGCTCATCGCTGTTAGTTTCATTTTTGATTTTTGTGGAATGATTGTGAATATAACTTCTGCATTTGCGGGAGCCGCACCTTGAGCGCCCGGTGTGTATGTTACTTGTCCAAGTAGCGTATCACCGTCAAATAGCTGGATATATGCTATATAGTGGTCAAAATCATCCGGATGTTTGTACTCGTTGCCCATTTGAACTCTAACGGCGAACTTTTCGCCTTTTTTTGCGCTTGCTTCACAGTGAACAAACGGTGAGTGTCTGTCAATATAATCTTTTTTCGCCTCTTTGTCGATTACACTAATATCTACATATCTGTTGATTGTCGGCATATGACTCTCCTTAGTTTTTTTTCGTTAATATCGAAACGAAATTATTCTAACCCAAATAAGATAAAAATAATCTTATTTACGAAAAAGCAAATGCAAGAATTTAACTACTCATTTTTGGCTTCGTTTTTATTGGTCGTTATTGCTGTTGCTTACTCTTATAAAGAGAGACTTGGGGTTGAGAAAAAGATAGTCATCGGCTCATTTTTGGCTTTCTTCCAGCTTATTTTACTAGGCTTCATACTCTCTTTTTTATTCTCCTTCGACTCCGCTTTTTATTATTTCAGTGTTTGGTTGTTTATGTGCACATACGCCGCATTTGTGGCAAAAAAACGGGTCAAGATTGAAAAAAACGGTTTTGCCGTATCTTTTGGTGTGATTGCCGCTTCCTCTTTTTGCGTTTTATCTTTACTGCTGCTTGTTGGAGTTATCGGCTTTAATGCAAAGGAGATAATCCCGCTTTCCGGCATGATAGTCGGCAATTCGCTCAATGTATATACGCAGTTTGCAGATAGGCTAAAAGGTGAGGTAAAAAATAGAATAGCGGAAATAGAGGGCAAAACCGCTCTTGGAGCAGACCTGCCAAATGCTATGCACGAAGCGACAAGGGCAGCGTCTAAAGCTGCAATGATGCCGACTCTCAATACGCTACAGACGGTGGGGCTTATACATATTCCAGGCGTGACGGTCGGCATGATACTCGCCGGTGCTCCACCTATGAAAGCAGTCGCTTTTCAACTTGTGATCATGTTTATGATGGTAAGCGTAGCAATGTTTAGTGCAATTTTCGGCAAAATTTTACTCGTCAAAAAAATCCTCGGCTCCGCCGCTTAGTTCTGCCCCTGTTATCTCTTCAAGCAAAGAGGTGGCGTAAGAGCCTTTTGGTAGGCAAAACTTGATTTTTGCATGCGCCTCTTCCTCGACATACTCTATCTCGCACTCATACGGAAATATCCACGCATATCTTCTATCGCCTAGAGCCTTGACTTTTTCGTCGATAAATAGTTTTTCTATCTCGTAAGCATCGCAGCCAGATACTCTGTTTTTCTCTCCGCATAGCAGCCCTGTCGGGGCTATTTGTTTTATGCCAAACCTTGCCGCCTCTTCATTTGCATTTTCGGCGTTAAAGAGCTTGCCATGTGGATAGTGACACATAGCGTCGCCATTAAATATTTTAAAAAACTGCGTCTGTTTTTTTAGTTCCAGAGCGATTTTAGAATCAAGCGTGACGCCTTTGGAAGCAAAATGGATTTTTACGGCGTTCTCTAACTCTTTTTTATCAAAACTTTCGATAAGCCTAGATGTATTGATGCGATAGTCAAGCCAGTTGTTGTAAAGATGGCTCTGGTATGCGCTAATAAAAAATCTTTTTAGGTTTTGGTTTCTCTCTTTTTTGATTCCGCATATTATATCCTTGCCTAGTTCGTGATTTTTGCCGTCTCTTCCGAATCTTTGGTATCCGAAATAATTTGGCATACCTTCATTAGCTATTTTTGTTAGAGCATTTTTGAGTTTTAGGAAGTCGGAGGGCATCACTTTTTTAAGTCTGATAAAAAATCTATTGCCGATTAGATGCCCTAGCTTTATCTTGTTTTTGTGCTTTGTGAGATTCAAAATTTTTAGATTTGGATGTTGTAAGTTTTTTAGCGGCTCTTCAAAGTTTCTCGGCAAAGAGATGTTTTGTATAGTCATTCCATCTTTATCTTTTAGTCCGGCGTAGCCTATATCTCTTTGTTTGACGCCGATAGCGGATGAAATTGCGCTTAGCATATCCCAAGTCGTCATATCTTTTTTTCTTATCGTAGCGACGATATGCTCTCCGTCTCCGCTAAATTCGTATAGCGGTAGCTCCTCTACGGTAAAATCTTTGGAACCTTTATTGAATACAAAATTTATCGGTGAGTGTGTCAAAAATCTAGAGTTTCTCATTAGCTGTCGTTTGTGTTAAAATTGAATCCTCTGATTAATTCTCAAATTTACGAACAAGTCCGTAAATTAGGTCTTCAGCAGACGGCTCTCGCGACTAGTCGCTCTTTTGAGACCTCTGTTTATTCAGAGGTCTCAATTGTAACATCAAAAGGGTTTTGCTATGAATCTAAAAGAGTGCTTCTTGTTCGACGGATTTAGTGAGACAGAACTGAACGAACTATCAAAAATCTCGTTTGAAAAGAGTTTTTTGGACGGCGAGACCATCTTTACGGAAGGGGATAGTTCAAAATATCTACATATACTGATGGACGGCAGAGTGGATATAGCCAAGGCAAACGCAAAATTCGGAGAGTTTTTTTTGCACTCCATTATTGCCCCGTCTATGATAGCGGAGCTTGCCACTTTTGAATGTCTGCCTTTTCCGGCTAGCGCAAGAGCAAACGGTGCAGTGCGGATACTAAAGATAGAGTTTGAGATTTTTAAAGAGAAGATGCTCTCAAATCCCGATGTTTCGTATAAATTTATAAACTCTCTTTTGCAGAAGATGAAAATACTGGAAGGTTTTATTCAAAAAGAGCTAAATCTCGGAGCGGATGAGAAGATAATAAATCTTTTAAAAGAGACGCCAATGGTTTTTGATGCCAAAAAACATATAGAGATAGCAAAAATACTCAATATTACGCCTGAGACACTCTCTAGAACCTTAAGAAGACTGAAGGAACAGGGGGTTGTTGAGATCGATGGCAAGAAGGTAAAGCTTTTGTGAGAGAGGCTTAAATGCCAAGGGTTAAACCCTTAGCATTTAATAATATTTTTAGAGTATTTTTCAAGCCTAATAACAGAAGCTTTTTCAACTTCAACTTTTGCGTTTGCGCTTGAACCGTACTCTTTTCTGAGCTCTTGCTTGTTGAGGTCAAAAAACTCGGTGTATTGGTTTTTCCCCGCTACGCCTACGGCATATATCTCTTTTTTTGCCTCATCTGCCTCAAGTACTATCATAGCCATGTGGTTTTCTGCCGGACCGTCTATTTTTTTGCCACAGATTTTAGTGTCAAAGATAGATAAGTGGGCGCAGCATTTGATAAGTTGTACGCCTTGAGAACATCCTTGGTCTTTTTTGCCGTAGTAGTTGACTACAGTAAAATCTTTTGTCGGATATGACCATTGATGAGGACAGATTGCGCTGTATGCTACAAGGTTTTTACCTTTGCCTATGCCGCCAGGCGCTTTGTACTTACTGCCTTCGCTTGTCGTATAGTCCATCGGTTTTACCGGCAAATCTAGAAATAGCAAAAAGTTTGGCGTAGCCGCAAACGGATAGTTAAACATAAAAGGAACATCCGGTGTAATAGTGTCAAACCATAAAGGCCTACCCATACCGTCCACCAAAAGCGCTTTTTTATACATTGTAACCGACAAATCCGCAGCTCTTGCGTCATTCAAAAATACTACACCTCCAGCTACAAGGGTAGCTGATACCGCACAAGTTTTTAGAAAATCTCTTCTTTGCAAAATTATAACTCCTATCTAAAAATTAACTTTTTTGAATAAAACATATTTTACACAAAAAAATCAAACAAGAGAGAGGAGAAAACTCCTCTCTATGCTCTAAATGTTTAGCTGAAAAGGTCGTTCATGATGCTTTTGAACCACTCGTCGTTTGCTTTGCCGAGATCTTTGCTTCTATCTCCGACGCTAGCGGATACTTTGATTTTTTTAATATCTTTTCCGTCTTTGTCTTTTTCAACAATGTAGTCAACTTTGTGATTAACTACGATGCCCTCTTTTGGAGTGCCGTTTACAAGTGAGAAACATGTATTATCCGGAAGAGCTAGGCCGTCATCTTTGATTTTGCCCATTGCTGCAGCAACTTGTTTTGCAACGATTCTTCCTTGTGCGTTTGCCATAAAGCCTGATTTTGGATAACCGCTTCCAGCTGCAAAGTTTGTAGCCGCAACAGCGTCGCCCACTACATATACTCTAGCATCTGTAGGAGACGCATGGTTTGGAAGAACGATTTTTGCATAACCGTCTGCATTGTGATCAATTCCCGCCATTTTGATTAGCGGATGGCATTTGTTTTTAGGGATGATATTCGCTACTTCGTATTTGACTGTTTTTGTCTCAGTTGCATCGCCTTTTTTGACATTTACCGTGATCTCTTTTTTTGCTGTATCAACTGATTTAATTGTAGTATTGCCGTGGAACTCTATGATGTCTTTGTATAGCGATGCGTAGGACTCCAAGAATTGCTTCGGCTTAGCGTAAGGTTTATCAGCAGGATTTAGGATGATTACTTTACCCTTGATTTTGTTTGTTTTCATATAGTAAGCAACCATTGCCGCTCTCTCATATGGAGCAGGAGGACATCTGTATGCGCCTTCCGGTACGGAGATGATGAAGTTTCCTTCTTCCATATCTCTTAGTTGTTTATGTAGTGCAAGGTGTTCGCTTCCAGGCATAAGTGCAGGAGGGCACTCCATTCTAAGCGTTCTTTCTTTTGCTTTGTCGCCGCCTGTTAGTTTTGAGTAGTCATACTCTATTCCCGGAGCTAGTACAAGGTAGTCGTATCCTACCGTACCGTTATCTGTTTTGACAACTCTGTTTTCTCTATCAAAACCGGTAATAGTTGCTTGTATAAATGTGTAACCATTTTTTACGGCAGGCGCATAGTAGTCAAATGAAAGCGTGTCCAGTGAAACGCCTTGAACGCCGCCGAGCCATACATTGCTATATGGGCATGACATAAAGTTCTCTTTTTTCTCTATTACTACAACTTCGATATCCTTGCTTGCTTTTCTTAGGTATTTTGCCGTCGTAAGACCGCCAAAACCGCCTCCGCAGACAACAACTCTATTGCCTTTTGGTGCAGGCATAAGCTCGCTATTTGATAGGCTAAATCCTTTCGGAGCATCCGTAGAGGCTGCGTTATCAGCCGCACAACCGCCGACTGCTAGAGCCGCTGCGGATATTCCCGTAATTTTAAGTAAGTCCCTTCTGTTGATTGCCATATTCACTCCTTTATGGTTGTTTCGTAACTTTAATGGGATATTCGGTGTTTACGAGCCACTTGGCTTATAAACAAGCGGGTTTGATTTTAACGATAACAAAATTAAATTATGTTTAAATCTATAACTATTTGTAATATAAAGTAATGTTAATTTAACATAAAATGAACTAATGCTAATAACGGTATTTAAAGAAGATAAGCATATATATAATATAAAAAAATAGTAACTTAAAATGTTATTTTTTAGAAGGCAGAGTAAGAGTTTTTATATTTGAAATATTTATATGCAGATTAGTTTTTAAAAAGAATGGAGCCGACTCTAAGTAGATTGGAGCCCGATGCTACTGCAAGTTCGAAGTCAGAACTCATCCCCATAGAGCATATTTTGGCGTTGTTTTTTTGTAGAGAGTCAAATATCTTACGGCAGAGTTCAAAGCTTTTTTTAACGATTTGTTGCTCGTCTGTGTGTGCGCCTATCGTCATTACGCCTTTGAGGTTTATATTTGTCAAATTTGAGGTAATTTTGTGATATTCGTCTATGGATAATTCAGGCAATACACCCGCTTTCGTCTCTTCTCTTGCGCTATTTATCTGCAAAAGAGCGCTAACGGTCATATTTTTTGCTTTTGCTCTTTTGTCTATTTCGGCCGCAGTTTCGTATGAGTCTATGGAGTGCATTAGGAAAGGTTTTGTCTCAAGAAGCATATTTATCTTATTTGTCTGTATGCGACCGATAAAGTGCCACTCTATCGGTAGCTCATCTAGCATAGTCGCCTTTGCTTTCATATCTTGAATTTTATTTTCTCCGAATGCCCTTTGCCCCTCTTCGTAAAGCTTTTTTATTGCGTTAGAGTCTACATATTTACTTGCCGCTACGAGTTTTATTATCGCTTTTGGGTCATAAAGAAGCCTTGCTTTTTCTACTTTTTCGATTACTACTTCAAGATTTGTCATCAAAAACCTCCGGCAATCCTATTTAGGTCGTTGTATAGCCCAAGAAGCATAAGCCACAAAAGCACCGCCCAGCCTGCTAGAGTGAGCTTTGTAAACACTGCTTCGCTTGGCGCTTTTTTGAAAATCATCTCGTAGATATTAAAAAGTATATGCCCGCCGTCAAGTGCAGGAATCGGGAGAAGATTAATAACTCCTAGGTTTACCGAGATAAGAGCCGTTAGAAGCAGCAGGGTAACTATGCCGCTATGGGTTGCCTGATTTGTAGCTTGAACTATAGATATTACGCCGCCGACATTATCCAAAGAGAGGACGCCGGTGATTAGTTTTTCCAGCCCCATTGCGATAAATTTGGCGGATTGGTATGTTTTGTCGAGTGCAAGTCCTGCCGCCTCTATCGGGTTATAATGCACCTTGACGCTCTCACCGTGCGGAGCTATGCCTATCATATATCTTTTCGTATTTTCGCCGAATATATTTTTTGTCTCTACGATAAGCGGCTTGATTTGTATCTCTTGTTTTGAGCCGTCTCTTAGTATTGAGAGAGCTATCTGTTGTCCGCCGCTAGCTTGTATTTTTTCGCTTATTTCGTGCCAATACTTTATTGCGCTACCGTTGATTGCCGTTATCTTATCGCCTGCTTTTATGTCCGCAACCGAGGCCGCCGAATTTGGCGAGATCTGTCCTATTTTTGCAGTTAAAGTATCGATACCGCCTAGAGCCAAGCCAAAATAGATAATAGCGGCAAGCGCGAGATTAAAAAAGGGTCCCGCAAGTAGTATTATTACCCGCTGAAACGGTGTTTTTGAGCTATATCCGTCTGCTTCGTAGTTTGCTTCCGACGGGTTTGCGTCATTTTGCCCTTTCATTTTTACATAGCCCCCCAGCGGTATAAGGGAGATTGCGTATTCGGTGCCTTTTTTGGTTACTGAAAATATCTTTTTGCCAAAACCTATACTGAAGACTTCGACTTTAACACCAAAAGCGCGCGCTGCAATAAAGTGACCAAGCTCATGAAAAAAGATTAAAAACGATAAAACTAGAAGTGATACAAAAAAACCCAAAATAATGCTCCGATTTGAAAAAGGCTACTAAAGTTTGATGTACTCTTTTGCGTATTCGTAGCCTGAATACAGAGTGAATGCGACAGCTATCCAAAGTAGCGCCGATGCAAAAGGCCAGTGCATAATCATGAAGCCTATGGCGATAAGTTGCGAGGTTGTTTTTAGTTTACCCATAAGAGAGGCGCCAATCTCTTTGCCCTCAGATACCGCTACCACCCTAAGTCCTGTTATAAAAAACTCTCTTGTCAGAATCAGAAAAATCGCCCACGGGCTAGCCGCACCTTGGCTCATAAGTCCCAAAAATGCCGCCAAAGTAAGCATCTTATCGGCAAGCGGGTCTAATATGGAGCCCAGTTTTGTGCTCTCATTCCACTCCCTTGCGATAAAACCGTCAAAAAAGTCGGTCAGCCCAGCCAGTACAAAAAGTATTGCGGCAAAAAAATCCATCCATGTAGGATGTATGCTAAAAGCTGCATTATCCCTGTTTAGCAGTAACCAAAAAATAACGGGCGATACAAGTATTCTTAATGCCGCCAAAGCGTTTGGGGTATTTATCATGTAAAAGAGCTACCGCCGTCGGCTATGATGGTTTGACCGTTAATCCAGTAAGAATCTTTTTTGCATAGGAAAAGAGCTATTGGAGCCATATCTTCAGCTTGCCCCATTCTTCCAAGCGGCGTTCTTTTGATAACCTCTGCTTTCAGCTCTTCAAAATTTGGGAAAGCCCTAAGTGCATCTGTTTCAATGGGACCGCCGGAGAGTGCATTTACTCTAATATTTTTTGGAGCAAGCTCTGTTGCGGCATATCTCACCATCGTCTCAAGGGAAGCTTTTGATGAGCCGTGACCTGAGTAGTTGTCGGTATGTACAAGGTTGCCTGTAGAGCTTAGCGCAACTATCGAACCGCCGCCTACTTTTTCCATTCTTTTTGCCGCTTCTTGCGCCCCAACTACAAATGCTAGCACGGTAGCGGTATAGATGTTATTTAGCCCCTTAGGCTTTAGTCTCATAAACGGTGCAAAACCGCCGACTACGCTTCTGCCTGAAATGATTGCATTCGATATAAAAAAATCTACCCTGTCAAAATCTTTATCAATCTCTTCATAGACAGCTTTGTAGCTCTCAGGCTCTAAAATATCTAGTTTGTATGCTTTTATTTTTACTCTATATTTAGCCTCTATTTCGGCGCATATTTTTTTTGACTCTTCTTCGTTTGAGTTGTATGTGAAGGCGATATTTACGCCGTTCTCGGCAAATTGGTCAACTATCGCTCTTCCGATACCTCTTGTCCCGCCGCTGATTACTAGTGTTTTTCCGTTCATTTATAGACCTATTTTAAGATTTCGTATTGCGCAAGCGCCGCTTCTAGTTTTTTCATTGTATCTGCAGAAGGGTTTGTTAGTGGAAGCCTAAACTCAAGGTTTTCGATAAGTCCTGCTAGATACATTGCCGCTTTTATCGGTATCGGATTTGTTTCGATAAATAGTACGCTGTTTAGTGCATATAGTGCATCGTTTATCTTTTTTGCGCCTAGATAGTCACCTTTTGCGGCTGCATCCGTCATCTCTTTTAGCTTATTTGGCAGTAGATTCGAGGTTACGGAGACTACGCCTTTGCCGCCGTTTGCAAGTATCGGATAATTGATGCCGTCATCGCCGCTCAAGATTGATACATTTGGCACATTGACGCCAAGCTCGACGCATCTCTCTAAAGAGCCGCTAGCCTCTTTTATTGCATACACATTTGGGCACGCATTAGCTATCTGTTTTACAGTTGTAGTTTTGAGATCCACGGCGCATCTACCCGGTACATTATAAAGCATTACGCCGACATCTACGGCATTTGCAATAGCCTTATAGTGTTCAAATAATCCCTCTTGGGTCGGCTTGTTATAGTAAGGAGTGATGACAAGTATCGCATCTGCTCCAGCTTTTGCGGCAAATTTTGCAAGATCTACGGCTTCTGCGGTAGAGTTGGAGCCTGCTCCCGCAAGTACTTTTGCGGTTGTGCCTTTGGCGCACTCTATCGCTATCTCTATACACCTTTTGTGCTCATCGTGTGTGACTGTCGGGCTCTCTCCGGTCGTACCCATTGGAGAGATGATGTCGATACCCAGTCTTATCTGCCTTTTTATCAGGTTTGCATATTGCGCTTCATCCAATTTCCCGTTTTTAAAAGGGGTGACTAGCGCAGTAGCAGAGCCTAGCGGAAAATTCATTTTGCTTCCTTTTTTCTAAGAATTATAGTTGTTTTTGTTTCATCGATAAAATATTTGTTTGCCACTTTTACTATCTCTTCGGCTGTTAGCTTGGATAGTTTATCTTCATACTCCAAAAGCGGTTTTATATTTCCCCGTGCAAGATAACTTCCGAAAAGGTCGGCAACATGGCTGGAGCTCTCTAAACTAAAGATAAAATCCGCCTTGGTGTTAATTTTTATCTTTTCAAGCTCGCTTTTTTGTATGCCTTTTGTTTTTAGCTTTTCTATCTCTTTTAGTATCTCTTTTTCGACGCTCTCAGCCTTGACGCCTTCGTTGCACACCGCCATGAAGATGAAAAGCCCCGGGTCTTTGAGATCCATCGAGTAGCCGTATATAGAGTTTACCAATCTTTTTTTATCGGATAGCTCTTTTTGCAGTCTTGAGCTTTTACCGCTGCTTAGTATCTCGGATATTGCCGATAGGGCTATGATGTCTTCATGTTCAAAGTTTGGTATTTTATAAGATATTGCGAGCATATCTACATTTGTGTCTTTGTATACCGTGGCTCTTTTCTCGCCGTCTTGTTTTGGCTCTTGCGTATGTACGCTAGGCATCTCACCGTTATTTTTTATGCCCTCAAAGTGTTTTGCTGCCTTCTCAAAAACATCTCTTGGCTCAATGTCTCCGGCTACTACTAAGATAGCATTTGACGGTTGGTATGATTTGGCATGAAACTCTCGTATGTCTTCTATCTTCCATGTCAAAATATCGTCCATGAAGCCTATCGGAGTCCAGTGGTACGGGTGGTATCCGAATGCAAGATTAAATAGATTGAAATAGAGATAACCCATAGGATTGTTATCCGTTCTCCATCTCCTCTCCTCAGCAACCACTTCGCGCTCCGGCAGAAACTCCTCGTTTTTGAGGTTTAGGTTTTGTATCAGTTCGGCAAAAAGCTCCATCGACTTATCGATATTTTGGTTTGCGGAGTTGATGTAATAGTGTGTATAGTCAAAACCCGTACTTGCATTGTTGACGCCGCCAAATCCCTTGATGATTTCGTCAAACTCGCCTGCTTTGAGATTTTTTGTAGATTTGAAATTCAAATGCTCTAGCATGTGCGCCATACCGCTTTTGCCCATTACTTCATTTCTTGAGCCGACTTTGTAGAAGACATCTACGGTTACTACGGAGTTTGGTTTTAGCTTTATGGCTACCACTTCCATTCCGTTTTTGAGTGTCATTGATTCATATTTTGGTAAAGCGCTTGCCATTAGTACTCCGGTAAAAAAAAGAATTATAAGTGATATTCGCATCATCTTCTAGGTTTTCTGTCGCACCCTACTGCTTCGGATATATGCGTAAAGCCGTCAAAATTCATAAGTTCCATTAGACCCTCGTTAATCTGTTTTGCTAACGATGGACCCTTATAGATAAAGCCGGTATATACTTGTATGAGGCTTGCTCCGGCTTTTATTCTTCTGTACGCCTCTTCGGCGTTATCTATGCCGCCGACGCTGATAAGGGCAGTTTGACCGTATAGTTCTGCTGCTAGATAATCAAACATCTCAAAGCTTTTGTCGCAAAGCACCTTGCCGCTTATGCCGCCAAAATTTTTAGCGTCTTGCAAAAGAGAATAATCTATCGTTGTGTTGGTGGCTATAATGCCTTTTGCGCCACACTCTACTGCTTTAACGCAAAGAGCAAGAGCCTCTTTTTTCTCCAAATCAGGAGCCACTTTGAGTAGTACGGGTTTTGTCGTTAGCTCTTTTGCCATTGCAAAAAGCTCGGATATAAACTCTTCGTTTTGCAAAGACCTAAGCCCTTTTGTGTTTGGCGATGAGATATTTATGACTATATAGTCGGCAAACTCTTGCAGGTTTTCTATTAGTGTTTTATAATCGCCTATGGCTAGCTTGTCGGCCGTTAGCTTATTTTTGCCAATATTTACGCCCACCGGAAGCACAAACGGATAAGAGCGCTCCACTCTTTTTTTGACTATATTCATACCTTGATTGTTGAAGCCGAATGCATTTTGAAGGCTCTCTTCTTCTATAAATCTAAAAAGTCTTGGTTTTGCGTTGCCGTCTTGAGGTTTTGGGGTGACGGTGCCAATCTCCGTAAAGCCGAAACCAAACATTGCCATCTGTCTAATCATCGTAGCATTTTTATCAAAACCTGCCGCAAGACCAACCGGATTTAGAAATTTTTTGCCAAAAATTACTTGGGATAGTCTGTCATCCAGGACAAAATTTTTGTCTATAAAGTAGTTTTGCGCAGGAGTGCATAGTCTTGAGAGTCTGATGGCACCCTCTGCTAGATTGTGTGCAGTCTCAGGGTCTAGCCTAAACAAATACTCTTTTAACGCTTGGTATGTGAGCATATCTTGGTGTCCTTCGGGGATTTTGGCTTTTTGTGGTGATTATACATAATGAAATCTAAAATGCGCAGATACGGGAACGGTTTTTGCCTATGTTAAAAATATGTGCGAAAAAGTCGAAATTAAATTATATTTTGGCAAAATCGCCTAAACTCTTCATATTTTCAAAGGACATAGATGAAAAAAATCGGACTAATAATTTGTTTGGCCCTCGGTGTAAATGTATATGCCAAGACAGATCTCGGTTCGATAAGTTCTTCAATACCGATAACTTCTTATATTGTAAAAGAGGTCGGTAGCTCCGAAATGCTTATGTCAAAAAATAAAGATGCAAGAATAGAGCCGGCAAGTCTAACAAAAATACTTACAAGTATTATAGCTATAGAGAGCGGCAAGCTTGATGAAGTGGTCACTATACCAAAAGAGGCTACGATGGTGGAGCCGTCAAAGGCCGGTTTTAGAGCCGGAGAGAAGATAAAACTGCTTGATCTCGTCAAAGCTGCAATGGTAAATTCTAGCAATGACGCCGCTTTTGCCATAGGTATGCATCTAGGCGGTAGTGTGGAAGAGTTCGCTAGACAGATGAATTACAAAGCTAGACTAATAGGCGCACAAAGCTCCAATTTTACAAATCCGGCAGGTTTTGATAGGGGTGTGTATGCTGGTCACTATTCGACCGCAAAAGATCTTTTGAAGCTAACCGAGTATGCAATCAAAAACAAGCTTTTTAACGAAATAGCGCAGCTAGAAAAAGTATCCGTAGTCGAGCAACAGGGTGGCAAGGTCTATCACCTGAGAACCCACAATAAACTTCTTGATAAATACAAATATGCAGTTGGCATCAAAACAGGATATACAAGTAGGGCCGGAAAGTGCCTTATAGCTAGAGCAAAAAAAGACAATAAAGATGTGGTGCTGGTCATGCTAAAAGCAAAAGCGGATAGATGGAGTGTCGCTGAAAATATGTTTGAAAAAGCATTTGACATGAAAGCTCCCGAGCCTGAAAGCGTAGAAGAAACGGCTAGCGCAAATATCGCACCTCAAAAAGCAGTTAACAAAAAAGTAGCTTCAAAATCAAAAAGCTTCAGACATGCTAAAAAAAGCTCTAGACATGCTAAAAAAATAGCGTCTTCTAAAAGTTCTCCGAAAAAAGTTGTAAAAACCAATAAGAGATTAAAAGTAGCACAAAAAACAAGAGGCGATAGAGGCTAAAAAAATGTCAAGTGCTACTTGACATTTTTTTTTATCCGCACTACAATTACTGCAAAAATCTTCGCATATTGGATATATAATGAGTAGAATTTCTGTTGTTTTGGCGGCATCTATCGTAACCGCATCGCTATTTTTGGCTGGATGCGAGCGTCCAAAAGCCAAAGGCATGGAGCCTCCTCCGCCAGGGCCGATACCTGTAACCTTAGCTGATGTAAAGACCGGCGATCTTCCGGCAATATTGCAAGCTACCGGTCAAACGCAAGCTTTTAATACGGTTCAAATATACTCAAGAGTGAACGGGTATCTAAAAAAGCGAAACTACACCGAAGGGGCAAAAGTCTCGGAGGGAGATACGCTATTTACGATTGACCCTTCCGACCTTACTAATGCTAGGGACTCTGCAAAAGCTGCATTGATGCAAGCTGAAGCAAACCATGAAAATGCAAAAGCCGTGCTCGCAAGAATTAAACCTCTAGCCGAGGCAAACGCCGCAAGTAAACAAGAGCTGGACAATGCCATCGCAAATGAAAGAGGTACTGCTGCAGCCGTAGCTAGTGCAAAAGCCGCCTACTCTCAAGCAGAGCTTAATCTTGGATATACAAGCATCAAAGCCCCTGTATCGGGCTTTGTAGATAAATCAAAAGTTGACATTGGTACATATATAGCGGCCGGCGCTAACGGACTGCTTACTACGGTATACCAAACGGATCCAATGTATGTAAATTTTAGTTTTAGCGAAAATGAAAGACTTTTCTTTCAAAATTCACTTGCATCGGGCAAGCTTGTTGCTCCAAAAGACGGAAAATATGAAGTTGAACTAACTTTGGGAGACGGAAGCGTGCTCAACAAAACAGGAACCATTAGTTTTACTGCTCCGTTTTTTGACTCCGTTACCGGAACTATGAGCTATAGGGCTACATTCAAAAATTCTGACGGTAAGTTGGCGCCAGGGCAGTTCGTAAGGGTAAAAGTAAAAGGGCTAGAGTGGAAAAATTCGCTGTTTGTTCCTCAAAAAGCAGTGCTAACTAGCGATAAGGGCAAGTTTGTATATGTGGTCGAAAAAAATAACACAGTATCGGTAAAACCTGTTCAGATAGGTGAGTGGATCGGTGCGAATGTTGTTGTTGCCGGCGGGCTCAATGTCGGTGATAAAATAGCGGTAGACGGTCTTGTAAAGCTAAGACCGGGCGCTCCAGTTACGCCATCAACTGCCAAATAAGACGAGGCAGCAAAGATGTTTAGTAAATTTTTTATAAACAAGCCCGTATTGTCGGCGGTAATTGCCATTATCATTATGATACTCGGTTTTACGGCGATAAAAAGCTTGCCGATTTCTCAATTTCCGAATTTGACTCCGCCTACGGTAGTGGTAAGTGCGTCATATCCAGGTGCAGACGCCGAGACTATCGCCAACAACATCTTGACGCCGCTTGAGGCGCAGATAGCCGGAGCCGACGGGCTTATGTATATGAACGGTAAAGCCTCGGCTACATCTGGCACGGCGAGTATTACTTGTACTTTTAATATCGGTGTCAATCAAGATATGGCGGCGGTTGAGGTGCAAAACCGTATCAACTCTGCACTTGCTTTATTGCCGCAGACTACGAGGGATTTGGGTGTTAAAGTAGAAAAAAGAACATCCGACATACTCCTTATCGTCTCCGTCACTTCGCCTGACGGTAGTTTTTCCGATACGGATATAAGTAACTATATTTTGACCAATATGCTAGATGAGATCAAAAAAATACCTGGTGCGGGTAGGTCTCAGATATTCGGGCAGCGAGACTACGCTATCAAGGTGTGGCTAGACCCTGATAAGATGGCAAAGATGGGTGTGACAAGTTCCGATGTCGGGCTTGCGATAAAAGACCAAAATATACAGGTAGCTCCGGGCAGACTAGGGCAGGCTCCGACATTAGAAAATCAGATGTGGACTATGCAGCTAAACTCTAAGGGCAGATTTTCTACTCCTGAAGAGTTTGCGGGCATTATCATTCGCTCCAACTCTGACGGCTCGGCTATCCGCTTAAAAGATGTAGCGAGAGTAGAGCTTGGAAGCAACGGATATGAGTTTTTTGGACGGGTAAAGGGCAAGCCTGCGGCGATGATAGGTATTTTTGCCGACGCAAATTCAAATGCACTAGATACTGCCGATGCCGTACACAAAAAAATGGAGGAGATGTCCAAAAAGTTTCCTGCCGGCATAGAGTATAAAGTGCCTTACGATACGACCGACTTCGTGCGAATATCGATTAAAGAGGTTATAAAGACACTTCTTGAGGCGATACTTCTAGTAAGCCTTGTTATTTATCTATTTTTGCAGAGTTGGAGGGCGGCACTCATTCCTATTCTCTCTGTTCCGGTATCTTTGACCGGAGCTTTTATCGGAATGTATCTGCTTGGATACTCTATCAATACTCTGACCCTTTTTGGACTGGTGCTTGCCATTGGTATCGTCGTGGATGATGCGATAGTTGTCGTGGAAAATATGGAGAGGATACTCCAAACGGAAAAACTGAAACCTAGGGACGCTGCAATAAAAGCTATGACGCAAGTCTCCGGACCTGTTATCGCTATCGTGCTTGTTATGTGCGCCGTGTTTGTTCCGGCTACATTTATGAGCGGTATGACGGGGCAGCTCTACAAGCAGTTTGCGGCGACTATTGCCATATCGGTCGTATTTTCCGGTTTTATGGCTATCTCGTTTGCTCCGGCGATAGGCGCTTTGATTCTCAAAAAACATACCGCTAAGCCGGCTAGATTTTTTAGATGGTTTAACGAGAAGTTTGCGAAGATGACCGATAATTATGTGAAGCGCTCAGAGTGGATGATTAAGCGTTCGACGATGATTTTTGTCGTCTATCTATCGACTTACGGTTTTATCTTTTTCTTCAACAAGACATTGCCGACGGCATTTGTGCCGATGGAGGATCAAGGATATTTTATTACCAGTATCAATCTTCCTGACGGTGCGACGGTCAATAGGACGAAAGAGGTCGTAAAAGAGGTAGAGGCGTTGCTAGCCAAGGAGCCTGCTGTAATGACTTATACGGCTATTACGGGCCTTAATATTATGACATTCTCGCAAGAGCCAAACTCTGCTGCAGTCTTTGTGCGTCTGAAACCGTGGAGCGAGAGACCCACAAGAGAGCTGAGTTTGTTCGGCACACTCGGAAGCGTAGGACCGAAATACGGAGCTATTAAAGAGGCGAATGTTATAGCGATGCCGCCGCCGCCGATAAGAGGGCTTGGGCCGTCCGATATGTTTAGCTTTAAGCTTTTGCAACTAGGTGATGCCAATATGACAAAGATGGCAAATAGCACCAATGGCTTCTTGAAAGCTCTTAAGGAGGAAAAATCTCTCAAAATGTCTTTTACGACTATGAGGGCGGCTACTCCGACGCTGTTTGTGGATGTGGATAGAGAGAAGGCAAAGTCGTTTGGCGTGGCGGTGTCGGATATATTTGCGACCCTGCAGTCAACTATCGGGTATGTCAATATCAATCAGTTTGATAAAAACGGCAAAACATACTGGGTGCAGGTGCAATCTGACGCACAGTATAGAAGTCAACCCGAAGATGTCGGCAAGGCATGGGTGCGCTCTTCAAGCGGCAAACTGCTTCCGTTATCGAGCTTTGTAAGAGTATATCCATCAAGCGCACCATCGACGATAGAGCATTTTAACGGTGTACTCTCCACGACTATTATGGGCTCTCCGGCGCAGGGCTTTAGTACGGGCGAGGTCATCAAAATGCTAGAGGGATTGGGTGACAAGATACTCCCTGTGGGCACGACATACGACTGGGACGGTCTGTATGGGCAAGAGAAGATGGTAGGCTCAAAAGCATTTGTTATTATGGCTTTTGCTCTCGTGCTTGTGTACCTCATTTTGGCGGCGCTGTATGAGAAGTGGGTGCTTCCTATATCGATTATGCTTGCCGTTCCGTACGGCATAGCGGGAGCTTACGCAGTCGTTTGGCTGATACCGTTTTTGAATAACAATGTCTATTTTCAGATAGGGCTTTTGACTCTCATCGGACTCTCTGCCAAAAATGCGATACTTGTCGTTGAGTTTGCTGAGGATTCGAGAAAAGATGGCAAGAGTATATATGACGCTACTATGGAGGCGGCGAGGCTAAGGTATAGACCGATGATGATGACCTCTGTCGCATTCCTAGCAAGCCTCATACCGATGATACTCAGCTCCGGAGCGGGCGCGGCGAGTAGATTTTCTATCGGTGTAGCAATGTTTGGCGGTATGATGGCGGCTACTTTTATTGAGAGGTTTTTTATCCCTTTCCTATACTACTGGGTCGCTACGGCTAGAGAGAGATTTTTAATTAAGATAAACAAAGGGGAGACGCATGAAAACGACTAATATTGTGCTGCTCTCCGTCATTGCATCGGTATTCCTTGGCGGTTGCGCTATCGGTCCCGACTATGCAAGACCGGCTTTGGCGGCTCCAAAAAGTTTTAGAGCCGCCGTTGATACCAACAAAAGTAATATAGAAAAAAAATGGTGGAAAAGCTTTGGCGATGAGACGCTAGCATTGGCGGTTGATAAAGCAATAGAGGCAAACTACGACATTAAGATAGCCTCTGCTCAGGTGGATGCAGTTTTGGGTCAATTTGACGAGGCAAAATCGTATCTTTATCCGCACATCAACGGCTCCGCTTCGTATGCTAGACAAGGGGTAGAGGGCTCTACGAACTCAAACCTTAAAAACGGAGTGACCGGCACTTACGCCGCTTCGCTAACTATGGCAAGTTACGAGATAGACCTTTTCGGCAAAGTCAGAAGAGCTACGGAGGCGGCGAGGGCGATGCTGCTCTCTAGCGAATACAACAGAAGAGCGGCGCATCTCTCGGTAGCTTCCTCGGTTGCGGCTTCATACACTAGGCTTTCGTCGATAAATGCGCAAATAAGCGTCGCAAAAGAGAATGTGCAGGCGGCAAAAGAGATAGAGAAAATTACGAAAGTAAAATATGATTTGGGCTCTCTCGGTGAAGTGGAGTGGCTACAGTCGGTGGCGCAGTCTGAGGGCGCAAAAGCAGCGTTATCTGGGCTAGAGGCGGCAAGGATAGCTGAAGAAGCGGTATTTAATGTGCTTTTAGGTCAAAATCCTAGTTCACCTACGGTCTCATCAATCGACAAGATAGAAGCGCCGGATGTGCCATCAGGTCTGCCTAGCGATATTCTAGCTCGTCGTCCGGATGTAGGAGCGGCGGAGCAAAATCTAGTAGCCGCAAACGCAAAAATAGGCGTAGCAAAAGGGGCGTATTTTCCAAGCATTAGCCTAACAGGAATGCTAGGCAATCAAAGCACGGAGCTTGCGAAGCTGTTTGCCTCTCCGACTAGAATTTGGCAGGTTACCCCTGTCGCTAGTTTGCCCATCTTTACCGCAGGACTTATAGCCGGACAGGTCAAAGAGGCTGAAGCCGGCAAAGACCAAGCGATGGCGGCTTACCAAAAAGCGGTTATATCGGCATTCAACGATGCCGATAGCGCAATAGGGCAAAACTATCACGCCAAAGAGCAATCTGAGGCTAACAAAAAAAGAGCCGATGCAATGAGACAAGCGTACAAAAACGCCAAACTACGATATGAGGTCGGCTCGATTGCGTATACCGATATGCTCACGGTGCAACAAAACTGGCTAAGCGCCGAGCAACAAGCGATAATATCGAAGCAAAATAGGATAATATCCGCCGTAAATCTATATAAAGCGCTAGGCGGTGGTTGGAGCGAGAGTGATCTGCCCGATTTGCCGAGTTTCTTGCCCGCAGGCAGATAAAAAGGCGTACTATTTATCTTTCGAGGAGTAAAATTAGGTAATCTTATGTAAAAGAGCCTAATTTGAAAGAGTATACGTTTCTCGGAGAGTTTAGACCAAAGCTTATAGAGGTTTTAAAAAAAGGATATGGACAAAAGGAGTTTTTTACTGACTCGGTGTCCGGACTTACCGTTGCGATTGTCGCTTTGCCACTTGCTATGGCTATCGCTATCGCAAGCAATGTTCCGCCTGCCGCCGGTATATTTACGGCGATAGTTGCGGGGTTTGTTATATCCGCATTTGGCGGCTCAAGGTATCAAATAGGCGGACCTACCGCCGCTTTTGCGGTAACGGTTGCCACTATCGTCTCAAAACACGGATATGACGGACTTGTACTCGCTACATTGATGGCGGGTGTCATGCTTCTTGTCTTTGGGTTTTTTAGGGCTGGTGTGCTTATCAAATTTATCCCATATCCTGTCCTTACCGGCTTTACTTCCGCAATTGCCCTGCTGATATTTTTCACACAATTAAAAGATTTTTTTGGGCTTACCATTGCCAATACGCCTGTCGAATTTACGCCTAGGCTGGAATCTTACATAGAACATCTGCATACTATAAATTTCTACGCACTGGCGGTAGGCATCGTTTCTATAGCCGTTATTCTTTTATTCCAAAAAAAAATACCGAAAATTCCTGGGCCTCTAGCCGCCGTAGTTCTCGGCGCTTTGGCGGTGTATCTGTTTGGCTTGCCCGTAGAGACTATTGAAAGTAGGTTCGGCGTATTACCGACATTTTTGCCAAGCCCGACATTTCCATCCATTAGTATCCAAAAAATACTCCTGCTTCTACCAGATGCCATCACTATAGCCGTGCTTGCCGCCATAGAGTCGCTTTTAAGCGCCGTTATCGCAGATTCCATGACAGGGGATAGGCATAAGTCAAATACGGAGCTAATAGCCCAAGGAGGGGCAAATATCGCTTCCGTTATATTTGGCGGTATTCCTGCCACGGGGGCTATAGCCAGAACCGCTACAAATATCAAATCAAAAGCCTTTTCACCAGTTTCGGGCATTATGCACGCCGTGTGGCTATGTGTGTTTATGGTGCTTTTGGCTCCTCTTATCGCCAAAGTTCCTTTGGCAGTGCTCTCGGGTATCTTGATGGTAATAGCTTGGAATATGAGCGAAATAAGACATATCCGCTCCATCATGCGCTCACCTCGCCCTGATAGGGTGGTACTTTTTACGACCTTTACGCTTACGGTGCTTGTAGATCTCAACTTTGCCGTGCAAGTGGGCATATCGCTCGCCTCTATATTGTTTATTGCCAAGATTACGAATGTGACGGAAATTAGAGAGGCGGTGGTCGAGGGGTATGATAAAGATGCGACAAATAAAAAAGCAATACCGAAAGATACGGAAGTTTATGAAATAATGGGACCGCTATTTTTCGGTATGACGGATAAGCTCAAAGATACGCTGTTGCTACTAGAAAAATTGCCGAAGGTGCTGATACTTAGGATGCGTCATGTGCCGATGGTGGACGCTGCCGGTATTCATGCGCTTGAAGAGTTTGCGTTAAGTCTTCGAAAGAGGGGGACAACTCTTGTATTATCCGGAGTCAAGCCGGAAATTAGAGCTTCTTTCGACAAAGTAGGTCTTACGAAAATAATAAAAAAAGAAAATATCGTATCGCACATAGACGAAGCGGTCATAGTGGCTGCAAATATTATAGGCGCAGAGGCTATTATATGCGAATTGCCTAAGCAATGATTTGGTTATAATCTTTAAAAAGGAGTTTTAGATGCAAAGGCGGGATTTTATTAGATTTGTCGGTGCAGGTACCGTTGTGGCAAGCGGGGCGCCGTTACTTGCTTCAAGCGGCGGAAGAGACAACTTTATGATAAGCGATGTAAAAGAGGTTTCCAAGAGGATGATCGACGAAATCTTCAAAAGTAACGCTTTTTACAAAAAATCAAAAAATAGAGCTTTTTTTGAGTCTTTTGTGACGGGGCAACATCCCAGGGTAACACTTGTCGGATGTTCCGATTCAAGATTTCAGATTGGCGCATTGGATGATACACCTGAAAACGATATATTTGTTATAAGAAATATAGGAAACCAGTTTGCCTCAAACCCTGGTTCGGTAGAGTATGGCGTTCACCATCTACATACACCTCTTTTAATTGTTATGGGGCACTCTAGATGCGGCGCAATTCAAGCGGCTATGAGCGACTACTCAAAAGAGAGCGGTTCAATCAGAAGAGAGCTTGACTCTTTGTCTATCTCAATCAAAAAATCAAAAGATGGCTATAACGAAACCGAAAAATGGCTGAATGGAGTTATTTCAAATGTGCATCAGCAGGTGTGCTCTGCAAAAGCAGAGTTTGAGCATGAGGTAAAAAGCGGAAAACTTACCATTGTAGGCATGGTGTATGATTTGGCGAATGACTTCAAAGAGGGGCATGGAAGTATTAAGATTGTAAATGTAAACGGTGAAACAGATATGATGAAAATAAAAGAGATGCCGATTTTTAGGAGCGTTATCTCTTAATAACGGCTCTGCTTTCTCCATATATCCTGAAGTTTTTGAGTGTAATACTCTACGGTTTGTTGCTTCGTTCTTATGCTCTTTTCGCCGAGCCTAGCTACAAATCTAGCTACATCGGCGATAAGCCAAGTGTCTTCAACTGATGAGGAGCTATCTATCTTGTCCGCCACCTCGTGTGTCTCGGCTTCGACTTGCTCTCGTGTCAAAAACATCTTATTGTATTTTTTAAAGAGCCTAGCTTCTATTGTTTTTGCGCTCATCTAACTCTCTTGGGCGAATTTTGTGTAGTATTTTATCAAAACTTTAGGTTTTTTTATCAAAAATTTAAAATGTTTTTAAAAAAGGTATTAAATGGATTTAATAAATGAGTTTCTAAAGCAGCTCTCAGGGCTGATATGGGGCGCTCCGCTTGTTATTTTACTGCTTGGGACCGGAGCATATCTTACCTATCTATTAAAAGGGGTGCAGTTTAGAGCGTTTTTTCATGCGTTCAGTCTAGTTTTCCATAAAGAGCACGGAAGCGAAGGGGATATAAGTCACTTTGCTGCATTGATGACGGCTCTTGCCGCAACGGTCGGTATAGGAAATATTGTAGGAGTAGCTACGGCTATTACGCTTGGCGGTCCAGGAGCTATTTTTTGGATGTGGATGACTGGACTTGTAGGTATGGCTACAAAATACTCAGAGATACTTCTGGCTCAAAAATATAGACAAAAAGGTGCATACGGTATGAGGGGCGGACCGATGTACTATCTAAGAGACGGAGCTAATATGCCTCGCCTTGCCGTTATGTTTGCCGTTTTTGCCGTAATAGCTAGTTTTGGAATAGGTAATATGACGCAAGCTAACGCAACGGCACAAATATTTGAGGCTAAATTCGGTGTTGACGCTTTTGTAAGCGGTGTAGTTATGATGACGCTTACTGCTCTCGTAATTTTGGGCGGCATAAAATCCATCGGTAGGTTTACTAGTTTTTTGGTGCCGTTTATGATAGTCGTATATGTTGGTGCTGCTCTAGTGGTTTTGGCGATAAATATCGATAAGCTCCCGTCGGCGTTTGCTCTGATTATTGACGGTGCATTTAACGGTACGGCGGCCACCGGCGGATTTTTGGGCGCCTCTATCGTAGCGGCTATGAGATACGGCTCTGCAAGAGGATTTTTCTCAAACGAATCGGGGCTAGGTTCTGCTCCGATAGCCGCTGCCGCAGCTAGAACAAAAGATCCGGTCAAGCAAGCCCTTGTCGGTATGACACAAACTTTTATAGATACATTGGTTGTGTGCACTATGACCGCTCTTATTATTCTTACCGCCCCTGCATGGAAAGAAGGAGTATCTGCGGCCGAGCTTACTACGGTTAGCTTTGCGCATACGCTAGGCTATGCCGGTACGGTTATTGTTGCTGTCGCTACCGCTCTTTTTGCTTACTCTACCCTTATAGGCTGGAGCTATTACGGTGAAAAATCAATCGAGTTTCTTTTTGGCGAAAAATCGATTAGACCGTATAGGTTTATATTTGTAATTTTTGTGTTAATAGGGTCTATAAGTACGCTTGAGGCTGTATGGAATTTTTCAGATGTGGCAAACGGTCTTATGGCAATCCCAAACCTAATCGCTCTTTTTGTGTTGTCAAAAGTTGTTAAAGACGAAACGGATAGATATTTTAGAGAGAAAAAACTGTGAGATATTTTGGACTTTACTTTGCATTTTTCTGTTTTGCGTTTTCGTATATCTTTAAAGCCAATGCAACAGAGGCGATTTTGTTCGGCTTAAATATGTTATTTTCATATTTCGTGTTTACAACTGCCGTTAGTTTGTCTATTGCGCTAGTTTTATTTTTAGCCCTTAAAAAAGGACTCAGTTTTGCGTCCGTATCGCCTTTTTTCGGCGGACTTCTCAAAGGAGCTGCAGGACTCTTCTTTGCAACACTACTAGCAAACAGGGGCGCATTATTGCTGGGCTCGTATCTGCTAATATTGGCTATGGAAACTGCAGATTTATATATGTCGATTATTGCAATCGTATTTTTGGCGTTGGGATATATTATTATTCGCCCATTTAATTTTGATTTTGTTCGTAGTGCGCAACGAGACGGCGTATATACGGATAGTGGGAATTATCGTAACAATACCACTATTGATGTTGAAGTTGTAGATGATTTTGAAAAGGTAGAAAAAAAATGAAAATATACGGCATACCAAACTGCGGTAGTGTCAAAAAAGCGCTTGATTTCGTGAAGGGTATCGGCGTAGAATATGAATTTGTCGACTTTAGAAAGCAAAAGCCAAGCAGGGAACAAGTGTCGGCATGGGCGGCGGCCGTCTCTATGGATAAGCTATTTAATACCAAGGGAACAAAATATAAAAGTAGCGTCCTTGACTATAAAGCTATGAATGAGGCGGAGCGTACAGAGGCGTTGGCGGCGGAGCCTACGATGATAAAACGCCCGGTGATAGAGCATAATGGCAAAGTGATAGTCGGATTTGACGAGGATGTGTATAAAAGAGCATTATTCTAGCATTTTTGATAGCTATTATAATCTAATAACTTATTCTGTCGATATGCATAAACATATAGAATAATCCCAAGGAGGGGAAGATGGCTGTCGACAATACAAATGCGGTTGGAGCGTCACAAAGCTACAACTATTCATACACAAAACCTATAGAGTCTGAAAAAAAAGCTAAAGAAGAAGTCAAAGATAGCGTCAAAACTGAAAGCGCACAGGTTGCGACAGAGGTCAAGACAACGGAGAGCAGTAAAGCTACTACCGAAACAAAACAAGCTGAAGCCAAGAGTATATACGAAGAGCGTCAAGACGAGATAAAAAAGCAAGAAGAAGAGCGGCAAAAAGAGCAGGACGCAGAGCAAAGAAAACAGTATTTAGATGATTTAATAACTAAACTAAACTCTAAAATGAACAGTTTTAGCGAGAATATTAAGTTTTGGGTAAACGATAAGGCTGACTCTATTGTTGTCTCCGTGATGGAGCAAAATAATGAGAAAAAGATAAAAGAGTTATCGTCGGAAGAGGCGAGCAAGCTATTTAAAAGACTTGATTATGTGCTGGGCGTGTTATTCGATAACAAGGCGTGAGATGGATTACTCCATCGTGCACCCTTTGTCATTGCAGTTTGCGTGATAAGTTTTACCGGCTAGTGCATCCATTGCGTACTTTTCGCCTAGTTCATAAGCTTTTATGTTGATGTCATGTACTTTTGCAGGAACTTTAGACAACATAACATTTTTTAGTGTTTCTTTATCGATTGCCTTCATGTAAGTGTTTGCTATAGCTAGCGCTATTACCGATTGAGTAATAACATTTCCCACTTCCTCTTTTGCTATCGTAATGATAGGAATCTCTATAATATTCCATTTTTTTCTATCTTCATCGGTTGGTTTTACCAGATTTGGCTCAACCACTATCGTTCCACCGTTAGATACACCGTTTTTAAACTGGTTATAGCTTACCTGTGCAACGGAAAGCATAAAGTCTATTTCGCCATCGTTTGCATACGGATAAAAAATCTCTTCATCGTCAAGCGTAATGTCAACAACCGTAGGGCCGCCTCTTACTTGCGATGTGTATGTGGCAGTTTTGAGGCCGTAGCCTCCTGTTTTTATTTTTGCCGCTGCGAAAATCTCGCCCGCAAGAAGTACGCCTTGTCCGCCAACGCCGGTAAATCTCATTAGTGTTCTAGCCATAGTGCGCCTCCTTATATTTTCTTAGCGAAATCGTCTTGCGTTAACGCTTTTCTTTTGCCTTGGTGTACCGCTTGTATCTCTTTGTACATATCGCAATACTCTTTGGCTTCCATATCTTGTTTTAAAACGCCTGTCGGGAATGTATTCATCTGCTCTTCAGGGGATAGTTTTTCCCATTTTGTCTGAGAAGCGGTGATAGAATCTATCCACTCAAGGTTTTTCATGGCGCTATCCATCTTATTTTTTCTACCAAGGTTTACATGGCAGTTTGAGAAGATGTCAAAAAAGCTAAAGCCTTTGTGCTGAAATCCTTTTACTAGCGCTTTTTCTAGTTTTTTAGGGTCAAGCATTGTTTCTCTTGCAACAAAAGATGCGCCGGCAGCTATTGCAAGCTTTGCAGCGTCAAATGTAGGGTCTATATTTCCTGCCGTTTGACTAACAGTCCACATACCTTGAGGTGTTGTCGGGCTTGTTTGAGAGTTTGTTAGACCGTAAATAAAGTTGTTAATAACGATAAAGTTTAGGTCTATATTTCTTCTTGCACCGTGAATAGTGTGGTTACCGCCTATCGCTAGAGCATCGCCGTCACCCGCAACTACGATAACATGTTTGTCTGGGTTTGCAAGCTTGATTCCTGTCGCAAACGGGATAGTTCTACCGTGAGTTGTATGTACCGTGTTGCAGTTGATGTATGAGCTAAATCTTCCAGAACAACCGATACCGGAAACGATACAAACATCGTCCATATCCCAGCCGCAAGCGTCAATCGCTCTGATAACGGCTTTTAGGATAACGCCGTCGCCGCATCCCCAACACCAAAGTGTCGGCATCTTTTCTAATCTTAGGTATTCATCATAATTAAATGCCATTGTTACATCCCCTTCACTTTTTCTACGATTTCATATGGAGAGATTGCTCTACCGTTTACTTTGTATAGACCCTCTATGTCAAGTCTGCCGGATACTCTTTCCACTTCTTCCGTATACTGTCTGATATTTAGCTCAACGCAAAGTACTTTTTTTACTTTGTCCGTAAAGTGTCTTATTCTATTTGCCGGACTTGGCCAAAGCGTGATAGGTCTAAACAATCCGGCTTTAATCCCCTCTTTTCTTAGGTGTCTAATCGCCTCTTTAGCCGCCAAAGAAACTGAGCCGTAAGCAATAATTAGCACATCGCCTTCGCCCAAGTCATCACACATAAACTCTTCGTTTAATTCGATTTCGTCGGTGTGCATCATAACTTTATCTTCAAGTCTTTGAATCAGTTTTCTGCAAGTCTCTATCTCTTCCGTTGGAAAGCCCTTTGCATCATGGTGAAGACCTGTAAAGTGGTATCTATATCCTTTAAACATAGGATTTAAAATCGCCGCTTCATCTTCGCCTACGCCATATGGTCTATAGTCTGCAGGAGCGCCTGTAAACTCTTTTCTTGGCTTAATGTCCGCTTTTATCTCCTCAAGCTCAGGAAGCATAGCTTTCCCGTGCATATGCCCAAGCGTTTCGTCTGTTAGAACTATTACCGGCTGCATAAATCTATCTGCAAGATTAAATGCTCTTACTACTTCCGTATAACACTCAGCAAGATTGCCGGCACAAAGTGTGATAGATCTATAGTCACCGTGAGACGGATTTCTTGATTGTCTGACATCGCCTTGGCTTACCCTTGTAGGTAGACCAGTAGAAGGACCGCCCCTCATTACATTTACAAGAACAAGCGGCACTTCCGCCATTTGAGCTAGACCGAGATTTTCCGCTTTCAAGCTCACGCCCGGGCCTGATGTCGCGGTCATACTTCTAACGCCGCTCATTGAAGCACCGATAGCTGCTGCAATACCGGCTATCTCATCTTCCATTTGTATGCATACGCCACCAACTTCAGGCAGCAGGTCTGATATTGTATGCATAATCTCGCTTGAAGGCGTTATCGGATAGCCTCCAAAAAACATACAACCAGCATCAACTGCTGCGATTGCGGATAGGTCGTTTCCGGTGGATATTATCTCTCTAGTTGCCATTGCCATTCTCCTTACCCAACGCTTCTGTATTTATTTTTTACGATAGCCTCTTGTCTGGCTCTCGCGTCTTCTGTTAGTTTTGCGAATTTAAACTCCTCTTTTGTAGAGACCAATATTGCAAAGTCTGGACAGCTAAGTTCACAATCAGAGCAACCTATGCAACTCTCAGGATGCAATACTTTTACCATTGCACCAAGTGTGCTTGTAGGATCCGGTATCATTGCAAGCACGCCCGCAGGACACACCGATACGCAAACATCACACGCTTTGCATCTTTTTTCGTCGACCCAAACAGGGGTATTTGACGGAGCTTTTAAAACGCCCATTTTATCTCCTTAATTTCCAAATTTACCGATAGCGCACGAGACAAAGCTTTTTGCTTTATCAACTATTCCACTCTCTTCGTCAGCCAAAGGGTAACCTAGTTTTTTTAACAACTCGGCACCTTTTGCTATTTGTGACTCATCTTTAATTTCAACTGTTACGATTTTACCCGCAACATCTACCACAACACCCTCAAATTCTTCGCTAAGAGCCTTAGTTATCGTATTTGCACAACCGCCGCATCTTATATTTTGAATCTCGTATGTGTGTTTCATTTTGTAATCTTTTATGCGTTAAAACTAGCTTTTACCGTTTTGCCAATGTCTGCCGGAGAGCGCACGACTCGCACACCAGCCGCTTCAAGAGCCGCCATTTTTTCTGCCGCAGTACCTGCTCCGCCCGCTATGATAGCCCCTGCGTGACCCATTCTTTTGCCCTCAGGCGCACTTTGACCGGCGATAAACGCTGTGACAGGTTTTGTTACATGCTCTTTGATGTATTTTGCGGCTTGTATCTCAAGGTCGCCGCCTATCTCGCCTATCATTGCGATAGCTTTTGTCTCAGGGTCGTTTTGAAACATCTCAAGAAGCTCTATGTAGCTTAGCCCTATTATCGGGTCGCCGCCGATGCCGACTGCTGTAGATATGCCAAGACCCTCTTGTACTATCTGGTTTGATGCTTCATAGGTAAGCGTGCCTGATTTTGAGATAAGACCCACATTGCCTTTTTTGAAAATCATACCCGGCATGATACCGATTTTTGCCTCCCCCGGAGTTATGATGCCGGGGCAGTTTGGACCTATCAGTTTTGCGCCCATTTTTGTCGCATACGGCTTGGCTATCATCATATCTTTTACCGGAGTACCTTCTGTGATAGTTACGATTAGCTTGATACCCGCTTCAGCCGCTTCCATGATGGCATCAGCCACGAACATTGGCGGAACAAAGATAAGTGACACATCTGCGCCAGTTGCTTTTACTGCGTCTTTTACAGTGTTAAAAACAGGTTTATCAAGGTGCGTTTGACCGCCTTTGCCCGGAGTCACACCGCCTACGATATTTGTGCCGTATTCAAGACATTGAGTTGCATGAAATGTACCCTCTTTACCTGTGAAACCTTGAACTATTACTTTTGAGTTTTTACCGACTAGTATTGCCATATTAAAATTCTCCCTTTGCCGCTTTTACCGCTTTTTTAGCGCCGTCTTCGAGAGACTCTGCCGCTATTAGATTTGCTATATTTGAATTTTTTAGTATCTCTTTTGCTTCTGTTGCATTCGTGCCGTCAAGTCTTACGATTACGGGTACGGATACATTCGTTAGCTTCGTTGCTTCGATAATACCGTTTGCAACTCTGTCACATCTGACGATACCGCCGAAGATGTTTACGAATATTGTTTTTACATTTTTGTCTTTTAGGATTAGTTCAAACCCTTTTGCAACAGTCTCAGCCGATGCGCCGCCGCCCACATCCAAAAAGTTTGCCGGCTCTCCGCCTTCGTGCTTGATGATGTCCATAGTTCCCATCGCAAGACCGGCACCATTTACCATACAACCGACATTTCCGTCAAGTTTTACATAGCTTAGACCGTATCTTGAAGCTTCTATCTCTGTTGGCTCTTCTTCGCTAAGGTCTCTTAATGATTCTATATCTTGGTGTCTTACTAGCGCATTGTCATCAAAGCCCATTTTTGCGTCAAGAGCAAGGAAATGTCCTTCTTCTGTTATGATTAGAGGGTTTATCTCTACAAGGTTTGCCTCTTTTTTTGTGTAGCACTCATAAAGAGCTTTTGCAAATTTGATAAATTCAGGGATTTGCTCGTTTGCAAGTCCAAGGGCAAATGCTAGTTCTCTTCCGTGGAAGCCTTGAAAGCCAGTTGATGGGTCGATTGCTACTTTGATGATTTTTTCAGGGCTGTTGTGTGCGACCTCTTCAATCTCCATGCCGCCCTCAGTTGAAGCCATCATTACATTTTGCTCTTTGCTTCTATCAAGGGTCATACCAAGGTATAGCTCTCTTTTGATTCTAGCGCCCTCTTCGATGTAGACTTTTTGGACAAGTTTGCCCTCAGGTCCTGTTTGGTGCGTGACAAGCGTCATGCCAAGGATTTGTTTTGTTATCTCTTCGACTTCAAGAGTAGATTTGGCTAGCTTGACGCCGCCGCCTTTGCCTCTGCCGCCTGCATGGATTTGCGCTTTTACGACCCAGACGCTTCCGCCTAGCTCTTGCGCCGCTTCTCTCGCATCTTTAGGATTTGATACTACTACGCCTTTGAGAACGGGAACGCCGAACTCTTTAAAGATAGCTTTGGCTTGGTACTCATGTATATTCATTGTTTAACTTATTCCTTCGCTTAAGATTTATTTCAACATTCATTAATGCTCAAATTTTCGGCAGAGCCGTAAATTAGGTCTTCGGCAGACCGCCCACGCAACTAGTTGCTTTTATTAGTCATGGCAAGAGGTATTACCCACTCGTCGAACTGTGCAGAGGTAACAAGACCGAGAGCCATCGCCTCATCTTTTAGGGTGGAGCCGTTTTTGTGAGCCGTTTTTGCTATTTTTGCCGCATTTTCATAGCCTATGTGCGGATTTAGAGCCGTTACTAGCATTAATGAGTCGTTTAGATATGCCGTTATTTTTTCGATATTTGGCTCTATTCCTACCGCACAGTTGTCGGCGAAGCTCACCATCGAATCAGATAGCAATCTTACGGATTGGAGTACATTGTAAATAATTACGGGCTTGAATACATTTAGCTCAAAGTTTCCTTGAGACGCCGCAAATCCTACCGCCGCATCGTTACCCATCACTTGGCAGGCTACCATTGTCATAGCCTCTGATTGCGTAGGGTTTACTTTGCCCGGCATGATAGAGCTTCCAGGCTCGTTTTCGGGTATTGTTAGCTCACCTAGGCCACATCTAGGACCGCTGGCTAGCCATCTGATATCGTTTGCTATTTTCATCAGATTTGCCGCTAGACCTTTTAGCGCTCCGTGCAAAGAGGTGAGGGCGTCGTGGCTTGTAAGAGCATGAAACTTATTCGGTGCGCTTACAAATCTTTTGCCTGTTATTTCGCTTATTTTTTTTGCCGCCGTTTCTGAAAGCTTTGGATGAGCGTTTAGCCCTGTTCCTACTGCCGTACCGCCGATTGCAAGTTCTCTGACGAACTCTAGGTTTGCCTTGATTTGCGCCTCCGAATTTTCAAGCATCGCCACATATCCGCTAAACTCTTGACCAAGCGTGAGAGGCGTAGCATCTTGAAGGTGTGTTCTGCCTATTTTTACGATGTTATCAAACGCCGCCATCTTTTGTGCAAGCACTTTTTTGAGGTGGTTTAGCGAAATGAGTAGTTTTTCCTCCACTTCTACCACGGTTGCTATGTGCATCGCCGTCGGGAAAGTGTCGTTAGAGCTTTGAGACATATTGACATGGTCATTTGGGTGAATAGTTTTTTCTTTTGTGAAGTCTAGCCCCATGTTTTGCATAGCTCTGTGTGCTATGACCTCGTTCATGTTCATATTTGTCTGCGTGCCGCTTCCTGTTTGCCAAATGGATAGTGGAAATGCGCCCTCAAGCTTGCCTTCCATTATCTCGTCGCAAGCTTTTGCTATCGCCTCTTTTTTTGTCTCATCCATTTTGCCAAGCTCGTTGTTTGCGAGAGCCAAAGCTTTTTTGAGTACCGCAAACGCACTAATAAGCTCAAACGGCATCTTCTCAGTGCCTATCTTGAAGTTTTCAAGACTCCTTTGAGTTTGAGCTCCCCATATCGCATCCTGTGGGACGCGTACTTCGCCCATTGTGTCTTTTTCTATTCTGTATTCCATTTTTACACCCCCTCAAAAAAGTTTGCGTTTTCTAGTTTGTCTACAAGGCTTTGTACGCTCTCTACCGAGCGGGCAAATGCCGCCTTTTCATCATCGTTTAGGTTGACTTCGATGACTTTTTCTGCGCCTCTTGCGCCTATCATGATAGGCACGCCGGTAACGATGTTGCTATATCCGTACTCACCCTCTAACATTACTGCGCAAGAGTGGATTTGTCTGGTGTCTCTCATGATTGACTCTACCATTGTGGCTGTAGACTTCGCTGGAGCGTAATACGCCGAGCCTGTTTGCAGAAGCTCTACTATTTCGGCTCCGCCGTGTCTTGTGCGAAGTACTATCTCGTCTATCTCTTCAGGAGTCAAAAGGTCAAAAAGACCGACACCGGCAACCGTAGAGTATCTAGGCAGAGGCACCATATCATCGCCGTGTCCGCCCATTACGGAGGCTCTTATCTGTCCAGCGCCGTAGCCCAGTTTTTGTTGGATGAAGCTTGCCATTCTTGCGGCGTCAAGTATTCCAGCCATTCCGAGTACTCTTGATCTATCAAAACCAGTTGTTCTGACTGCCGTGTATACCATTGCGTCAAGCGGATTTGATACGACTATGATTGTTGCGTTTGGAGCGTATTTTTTGATGTCTATGCAGATGTTTTTCATAATTTCGGCGTTGATAAATAGCAAATCGTCTCTGCTCATTCCCGGTTTTCTAGGGCTTCCCGCGGTTATTACTACGATGTCGCTACCCGCTATATCTTCAGGATTTACCGCCGCTTTTACTACGGCGTGGCTTCTTGCGGCTTGTGCGGCTTGGCTCATGTCGAGCGCTCTACCTTTTGCTACCTCTACTTTGTTGTCCCTCAACCAAATTTCGTGACATACGCCGTTCATAGCGAGAATAAATGCGATTGTGGAGCCTACATTCCCGGCCCCGACGATTGTTACTTTTCTGCCTTCCATCTTCTAGTACCTCTTCTATGTCTTTTATCTTTTGTCTAAAGTTTGAGTTTAACTTTACACAAAAAAATGTTTAAGATACCGCCCGCAGGGGGCGGCTGTTGTTATTTTATGCTATCTATAATTGCGTTTAGCGTGTTTGAGGGTCTCATAGCTTTTGCCGTTCTTGCGGCGTCCGGTCTATAGTATCCGCCGATATCTTGCGGCTTGCCTTGTGCTCCTATTAGCTCTGCATTGATTTTCTCTTCGTTTGCCTTTAGGTCTGCGTAGACTTTTGCAAAGTTCGCTTTCAAGTCTGCATCGTCGTTTTGGTTTGCAAGAGCTTCTGCCCAGTACATCGCAAGATAGAAGTGGCTTCCTCTATTGTCTATACCGCCTACTTTTCTAGCAGGAGATTTGTCTTCTACTAGGAATTTGTCATTTGCAAGGTCAAGCGTTTTCGCAAGAATCGCCGCTTTTTTGTTGTCAAATGTATTTGCAAGGTGCTCTAGTGATACCTGAAGTGCTAGGAATTCACCGAGAGAATCCCATCTTAGATAACCTTCCTCTTGGAACTGCTGAACATGCTTAGGAGCAGAACCGCCAGCACCAGTTTCAAATAGACCGCCGCCTTGTAGCAGAGGAACGATTGAAAGCATTTTTGCGCTTGTTCCAAGCTCAAGGATTGGGAATAGGTCTGTTAGATAATCTCTGAGAACATTGCCCGTTGCAGAGATAGTATCTTCACCTTTTCTGATTCTCTCAAGAGTATAAGCCATAGCATCTTTCGGAGCTAGTATTTCTATCGTTAGACCGCTAGTGTCGTGGTCTTTTAGGTATTTTTGTACTTTGGCTATGATCTCGGCATCGTGTGCTCTGTTTGCGTCTAGCCAGAATACGACAGGCATACCGCTTAGTCTACTTCTTGTTACGGCTAGTTTTACCCAGTCTTGAACAGGAATATCTTTTACTCTAGACATTCTCCAAATATCGCCGGCTTCTACATCATGGCTCATTAGTATGGCACCGTTTGCATCTACCACATTTACCGTACCGTCTGCAGGGATTTCAAATGTAGTCGGGTGAGAACCGTACTCTTCAGCTTTTTGAGCCATAAGGCCTACATTCGGCACAGTACCCATCGTGGTTACATCAAATTTGCCGTTTTTTTGGCAGTCTGCAATAATTTCTTGGTAGAACGACGCATAGCATCTATCAGGGATTACCGCTAGACAATCTTGTACTTTGCCATCGCTATTCCACATTTTACCGCCGTCTCTTACCACTACAGGCATAGAAGCGTCGATGATTACATCGTTTGGAACATGTAGGTTTGTGATGCCTTTATCGGAATCAACCATTGCTATCGATGGTCTTTTTGTGTATACGGCTTTGATGTCCGCTTCGATTTCAGCTTTTTTATCGGCTGGAAGTTTTGCGATTTTTGCGTATACATCACCTAGACCGTTTTTGACATTGACGCCGATTTCTTTGAATGTATCTGCGTGTTTTTCAAATACATCTTTGTAGAACACCGTTACGAAATGACCGAACATAATAGGGTCTGATACTTTCATCATCGTAGCTTTCAGGTGTACAGAGTATAGTAGACCGTCTTTTGCTGCCGCTTCTATAGATTTTTCTACAAACGCTCTTAACGCTTTTGCGCTCATAAAAGTACCGTCAAGTATTTCACCGTCTGATGATTTTAGACCATCTTTTAGAACAACGGTAGAACCGTCTTTTTTTGCAAGCTCTATTTTGAATGCACCGCCTTTTTCTATACATACAGACTTTTCGTTACCGTAGAAGTCGCCGCCATCCATGTGCATTACTCTAGCTTTAGAGCCTTCAGAGAAATCTCTTAGTTTGTGCGGGTTTCTTTTTGCGTAGTTTTTTACCGGAACCGCACATCTTCTGTCGGAGTTACCTTCTCTTAGTACAGGGTTTACCGCTGAACCTAGACATTTTGAATAAGCTTCCTGTACTTTTTTCTCTTCATCGCTATTTGCGACTTCAGGATAGTCTGGAAGTTTGTAGCCTTTTGCTTGTAGCTCTTTGATTGTCGCTATTAGTTGCGGCACTGACGCAGATATGTTTGGAAGCTTGATGATATTAGCCTCTTTTTTTAGCGTCAAATCGCCAAGTTCGCTTAGATAGTCAGGGATTCTCTGCTCAGCAGGAAGCCACTCAGCCATATTGGCGATAACTCTACCGGATAGAGAGATGTCTCTAGTCTCTACGGCAACGCCTGCCGCATTAGTAAACGCATTTACTATAGGAAGTAGCGAGTATGTAGCGAGCGCCGGAGCCTCGTCGATTTCGGTCCAAATAATCTTTGTTGTTTGTGACATGGTTTAGAATCCTTTTCTAAATTTGGTTGCTTTACGAGTATAATTGTAACAGTTTTTTTGGGTATCGAGGTTAAAGCGGATTCAAAAAACGCCCCTATCCTCAAAAAACAGATTATCTGTTACTTTTCTTCACATCATTGATATTTGACTTATGTTCAGTGTAACTATTTGAAAAGTTATGCTTCCC